>Ga0256828_1000174_pt1 | contig 43548 bp, 41 predicted proteins | sample CV88metaG_FD_185993 | JGI IMG/M metagenome (GOLD analysis project Ga0256828, IMG submission 185993) | Hydrothermal vent microbial communities from East Pacific Rise, Pacific Ocean - CV88 | ecosystem: Environmental > Aquatic > Marine > Hydrothermal vents | place: Pacific Ocean: East Pacific Rise...
AGGCTACGTCTGTGGGAATGTAGGTCGCTGCCACTTTGAGTTTATAACTTCTTCTATATCATCTTTCAATCAATCTTTTATTTATTTCAAAATTAATCTTTACTCTTAACTGTAATTATCTTTAATTTCCTTATTAATTTTAAATTATTTTTTAATGCTATATATTTAACAGTTAGCCAATAAAGGTTATATATGGATCTGTATATTTTTTATAAATGTAACATATTTAATAGAATAACTTTTTATTATCTATTTTAATCTCTACTTTAAGTAAAAACTTAGGGATTATGTCTTAGACTATATACACATGTTTTTGGACAAACATAATTTAAAGGAGTAAACATGAAAAAAATTGTAACTTTGTCACTTGTGGCAGCGATGAGTACAACAATGGCGTTCGGATCTACAGCAAGTGATCTTAGAGCGATGAAAGCAGAAATTGCAAAACTTAAAGCAGAAGTATCTTCACTTAAAAAGAGTGGAAGTCCTGCAAAAATTAAAAAATTAACTAAAAAGATCAATACAGTTAAAGCACATGATTCCGGAGACAACATTAAATGGGGTGCTGATCTAAGAACTTCTATTGACAGTATTAACTATGATATGGCTGATGGAAGTGAGAGAAGTAAAAATGATCTTATGGCTATGAGACTTTGGCTAAATATGGCATATGCTCCAGATAGTCATAATATTTTTAAAGGTCAGCTCTCTATGAATAAAGCATTTGGTGCTGATTTCAGGGATCCATTTACAACTCCAGGTGGAAGTAGAGCATTAAGTATGGGCGGTATGTTCGATTGGACAGGCAATGAAGCTCTTACGGATAATCAATTAAAAGTAAGACAAGCATTTTGGCTTTATTTGGGTGATAATCTATTTGGTGCAGATATTCCTTGGACATTCTCAGTAGGAAGAAGACCATCTACAAATGGTTTCCTTGCTAATCTGAGGGATGATGATGCAGCTCAATCTCCGCTTGCTCATGTGATCAATGTTGAATTTGACGGATTAAGTTCTAAACTCGATCTTTCAAATATAACTGGTGTACCTGGTATGTCAATCAAGCTTTGTATGGGACAGGGGTCAACAAATGCTGCACCACTTTTTGCAACAGCAACAACGTATGCAAATGAAAGTAATCAACTTGAAGATATCAAACTTGCAGGATTTATCTTTGAACCATATAATGATGGACAATTTATTGTAAAATCAACATGGTATAAAGCATTTGATCTTCCGGGTATGGATATGAATCCAGATGGAACACCGACTGGATTTAGACAATTCGGAAATATGCAAGGTGCAGCACTTTCTGTGATGGTTGATGGGCTAACAGAGGAAGGTTATTTTGCTGATGCTAAGGTATTCGGTTCATTTGCTTGGAGTAAAACAGATCCAGATTCAGGTAAGGCAATGCTGGGGTCAGTTGATAGTGAATCAGGGACATCTTATTGGATAGGTACACAACTACCTGTAACAGAAAACGGTAAACTTGGATTAGAATATAATCATGGAAGTAAATATTGGAGACCATTCACGTATGCTGAAGATACTATGATTGGTTCTAAATTAGCAGCACGCGGTGATGCTTTTGAAGCATATTTCACTTACCAGTTAACTGATGCACTTAGTGCACAATTAAGATATACTAAAATTGATTATGACTATACAGGAAGTAATGGATTCTTTGGTAATTTCTCAGGAAATGCTATTAAAATTTCAGATATTAAAGCTGGTGCTGCAGCAGTACAACAAATGGGTGGACAAGCTGGTGTAATGGCAGCAGCAGGTGCCGGTCAAATTACGCCAGAACAAGCACAAGGTATGTTAATGGCTGCGGGAATGGCACCTCAGATTGTAGAATCTGCACAAGACTTTAGATTCTATCTTAGATATAAATTCTAGAATTACTTAACAAAGGGGACTACCCTTTGTTAACCTCTCTTCTTAACTTCTTTCCACATTTTACACACTTTTACTTTTTATACTACATAAACGTAAGTTATAAATTTGAATTAAAAGAAGTTCAGTTATAATAAATGCGTTAATTCTGAGAATATATCAGAATTTTATAATTATTGCAGAGATGTTTATATTGAAGTAATGCATACATGCTATAATTTAATTATTTATACAAAGGAACACAATGAAATTGATCACAAAAGGTTTAGTATTGTCACTGTTGGTATCGACAGGACTTATGGCAGTAGAAAAAACAGCGCCGGCAGCCGCACCAAAGGCAGAGGTCGCTCAAACAAATGATGTAAGAGTATTTAAATCTGATAATGCAGACGGTAAGATCACAGCCAAAGGTGTAGAAGATGCATTCAAAAAAGCAGGATTTGTTATTGCAGCAAACAATGATATGAATTTTCCATTTAAAAGAGATTTCAATCAAACATCATTTGATTACTACAATTTGATGGTAGTTTATAGAAAAGATACAGCATTGGCTTTAGCCACCAAGTATCCGGATATTGGACTTTTTACTCCGATGAGTCTTTCTATCTGGTGTAAAAAAGGAGATAAAACTATTTCTGTCTCTTCTCTTAAAGCATCCACAATGGCAAAAATTATGGGGATACCTGAAGATAACCCTGCAATGATAGCATTAGGTAAAAAAGTAGAAGAGGCACTAAAAGCTGCGATGCCAAAAGGTAAGTTCATTGAGCTTCCGTATAAAATGAAAAAACCTACACATGACATTATTACACGTGTTTCATTTGAACAAAAAGGTGATGACTGGGAAGATGCAAAAGATGATTTTGAAACTGCATTTGAAGAGCAGTTAGCTCCAAATGGTTTTGTCATGGCAGGATTTACAGATGTGAATTACGATCTTGATGAACACGATATAGATACATATTTATTCTATGATGTTTACTCGATTTGTAAAATTGCAGTGATTTATGAAGTAGCAAAACTTCATCCTGAAGCCGGTGCATTTGCCCCTTGTTCTGCGTATAAGTATCAGAAAAAAGACGAAAAAACGGTTCATATGGCATTCCCGAATGTTTACAAATGGATCGCAGCACTTAATATAGAAGATAAGGCATCTATTGATGTACTTCTTGATGCACAGAAAAAATTTGAAGCTATGTTAGAAAAAATTACAAAATAAAATATAATTATGTAGGTAGAAATACCTACATATTAGTTATGAATCTAAAAGATAGATAAGATCATCTACTTTTATCACTCCCCCTTGGACTATTTTCCCAAAAATACCTCGATCATTTTTTAATAATTTTGGTAACTGTTTATCCACTTTGGAAAGATGATTGCAGAGTGTACAATTTTGAGAGATCTCTAAAACGGCATTCCCTAGTTTAAGCTTGCTCCCCACTGGTAGAGCATAAGGGTTAAAGTCTATGAGTAGATTTTCTCCTAAAATACCATAAGGTATATCTATCTTCTGTTTTTTGACAAGTTCGTAGCTTTTAATAGATGTAATAAGTATTGAACGTTCATTATCTTTATTATAATGCTTATCATTAATTATCCCTTTTACATCTGTTTCTATCTCTCTTTTCTCTACGGGAAGAGAGCTCTCCTTATTTGAGATAAATAGAGATAAGACTTTTCCTACTTGTTGCATTGCTAAAATTCCTCATTGATTTTGTCTGCATTTTAGCATAATAAAATTAGACAATTGTTAACGGAATAGTTGTTAACACTAAGGTAATATTTCTCCATTATACTTGCAGAGATTTTTGATCTTTAGAACATATATTATATTGATTAGCGTAACACATTATTTTGATTAAATATTGTAAAACATAATAATTTGTATAGATTTTACAAATATATTATAATAGATGATAATATTTCTTGTTTTGCTTGACATTTTAATTTATTTTCTATTACAATCAAGAACAATAGTAACTCTACTATAAACTAAAATCGAGTCTTACTAACAAAAATAAGGAGGTTATATGACTAAGATAAGTAAAGCTTCTCAGACTACACACGAGCAGTCTAGCAGAAGAGACTTTTTTAGAAAGACAGCAGCGTATTCTGTAAGTGCACTGGCAGCAGCAAGTGTCATGGCACCAGTGAAAATAAACGCAGAAGACGATCCGGCGATCGTAGAAGAGAAAAAATGGGGAACGACATTTGGTTATCCGGTTACGCATAATCTTTATGGACAGCCATCTCCATATGAACATGTAGTGACAAGAAGAAATACTAAACTTCTCTCGTCAGGAAACTACTATGCATCTATTGCAATGTGTCCTATACATGAATCAATGGGGATCATTACACCAAATGGCCTTTTTTTCAGTCGTTCTCACGGTGGTACTGCTGAGATTGATCCTAATGAACATCGTTTGATGATCCATGGATTGGTTGAAAAACCGCTTGTTCTGACAATGGATGAGTTAAAAAAATATCCAAGTGTAAGTAGAGTTCACTTTATTGAATGTCCTGCCAATGGTGGACCGGAGTGGAGAGGTCCTCAATTCCCTTCTATCCAGTTTGCAAAAGGTATGATGTCTTGCGCCGAATGGACAGGGGTATACATTAAAGATATCCTAAAAGATCTTGGACTTAAAAAAGAGGCTTTATGGATGTTGGCAGAGGGTGTAGATAATTCCCATATGGGAAGAACTGTACCTATAGACAAAGTGCTTGATGATGCTATGATCGTTTGGGGACAAAATGGTGAAGCTCTGCGTCCTGAACAGGGATACCCAATTAGACTGCTTGTACCGGGATGGGAAGGTAACCTTTGTGTGAAATGGTTAGGTAGACTTGAGTTTGCAGCTGAGCCTTTCTATGCAAAAGAGGAGACAGCAAAATATACAGCATTGAAACCAAGCGGTAAAGCGATTCAGCACTTTTATGCTAACGAAGTGAACTCTGTGATCACGTCGCCTTGTCCGGACAAACCATGGACTGACCTTAAAAAAGGTGATCTTGTTGAGATCGAAGGATTGGCGTGGTCTGGTATGGGTACAATAGAAGGTGTTGATCTCTCCTTTGATGGTGGTAAAAACTGGGTTGAAGCAAGTCTTAAAGGATTGGTGCTTCCTAAAGCATGGACAAGATTCAGCTTGATGTATAAGTATGAAGGAAAACCACTTCTTCTCTCAAGCCGTGCAAGAGACGATGCCGGGCATATTCAGCCTACAGTCAAACATGAAAGAGAAGTAATGGGTGTAGAGTCTGTATATCACAGAAATGGAATATTTACTTGGGAAGTAACAGAAAAAGGGGAGGTGAACAATGTTCAAGTCTTATCATAAAATATTATTATCAACAATTTTGATTGCCGGTGTAACAACAACAGCTTCATTTGCCAAATATGCAGACGCGTCCCGTACTTATACAAATGGGAAAAAAGTGATTGATGGTGGTTCTACCTATCCTGTAAAAAATGCAAAGACATCAGCTTATTATGTGAATGAAAAAGCAGAAAAGGGCGGGTTTACTTTTGGTAGAACACCGACTAAAAATGAGATCAAAGCTTGGGATATCGATGTAATGCCGGATGGTACAGGTTTACCTGAAGGTCACGGTACGGTTGAAGAAGGTGATGAAATTTATGAAGAAAAATGTGCTGCATGTCACTTTGACTTTGGTACCGGCGGTTCAGGATATCCTGCACTTCAAAAAGGTAATGCCTATGAAGCTCAAAAATCATTAAAAAACCAAAGAACGTCACCTGATGCTGATGGACCTGTACGTGTATTTGGTTCTTATTGGCCAAAAGCAAGTACTTTGTGGTGGTATATTAAAACAGGTATGCCGCATCCGGCACCAATGACTTTGACAAATGATGAAGTATATGCTTTATCTGCATATATCCTTTCTATTAATGAAATGAAGATAGACGGTGAATTGGTTGAGGATGATTATGAACTTGATAGAGAAAAGTTCATGAAAATTGTTATGCCGAACAAAGATGGTTTTATTCCTAAAATAGATGGTCCAAACGGTGTAGAGAATACACGTAAATTCTTTAATGATTTTAAAAATTACGGTAATGGTACGCGTTGTATGAAAAACTGTTTTGAGGGTAAACCGGTACTTGCAAGAATCTCCGGGTCAGGGATCAGTGATTATGAACCACCGATCACGACAAAGAGATCGATGCCGGCTAAAAAAGAGGGTGCAGCAGGAGCTGAAGCTCCCGGTAAAAAAACCTATGAAGCTTCATGTGCAGTATGTCATGCAACTGATGCAATGGGTGCACCGGCGGTAGGTGACAAAAAAGCATGGGCTGCTGTACTTAAAAAAGGTATAGATAAAGTTTATCATAATGCACTTAACGGAGTAAACGGTATGCCTCCAAGAGGCGGTACTTCATTGTCGGATGATAAGATCAAAGAGGTAGTTGACTATATGGTAAGTAAAGCAAAATAGTGATTTTCACTTTTGCTTCACGATTAGTCTGTAAGATGATATATAAAGTTTAACGAAAACTTTTGTATCATAGTAAATATACATTAAAGGAAATAAAATGAATAGAAGAAAATTTATAGGTTTAGGTGTGATGGCTGTAGCTGCAATGCCGGCAACACTCAGTGCATTAAGCAGTATTGACTTTAGAGCAACAAAACCGGATGCATGGAAAGCAAAAACAGTAGAAGATGCGATTAAAGCACTTTACGGGGATATTAAACCTGAAGAGAGTGGTGTAACCGTAAAAGCACCAAAAGTAGCAAGTAACGGTGGAGCAGTTCCTGTAACTGTAAAATCTGATATTGCCGCAAAAACAGTAGCAGTATTACAAAATATGGATCCAGAAAGTGCTGTAGCAGTATTTAATGTGCCAGAAGGCGGTATCATTGATTATTTCCTAAAAATGAAGTTAAAAGCAACAGATGCAAATGGCGGTAACGGTGTGATTACAGTGATTGTTGAAGGTACAGACGGTAAATTTTACAAAGGTACGGTAGCATTGCAAGTTGCAAAAGGCGGATGTGAAGGTTAATCCCTTTTCTCTCAAATAAAAAGAAAATATAAAGGAATAAATATGGGAAATATGAAAATCAAAGCAAAAGCAAAAGGTGATGTTATCGGTGTTAAAGTGTTGGCAAAACACGATATGCTTACATACGATCAGGCAAAAGCCAAAGGGAAAGAGGCAAATTTTATTACACACATTACTGCTAAAGTAGGTGATAAAATAGTTTATGATGTTTCTACAAGTCAATTCTGGTCTAAAAATCCGCAGTTTAAATTTAAATTTAAAAAAGATGGATTTAAAGATGGTGATAAAATTGTTATTACATGGACAGACCTTTCCGGAAAAACAGTCACAGAAGATAAAAAGATAAAAGGTCTTTAAGGTATAGGCAGGTAGGCTGCTTTAGCCTTTCTGCTTAACCTCTTTTAAAAAGTAATAGTCTGCTATAAGCTGCTTTTTGGCAATTTATATGACACTGCTTACTTCAAACCAGTGGGTTACTTTTCTTGTGAGCGTAGCCTCTTTTCTTCTATTGAAATGATCATTCAGATCAAAATTCTTTTTACCATAGCCTTCTTTGTATTCATTAATAAATGAAGCATAAAGATCTTCCTGGATCGCGGTTATCTCATAGGTGACTTTATCATAAATATGACTGCCTGCTTTGATCTGCTCTCTGGTAGTTTCATTCACATTGATACTGCCGTATCTCTCTTCTTTTTCAAGTGTCATATTCATTTCAAGATAAGCACGCATAGAGGCAAGAGTATGCTCTAGTTGTGAGAGTGATATAGCCTGCTTGTTTGCCTCTATAATAGTCGCTTCGGCTTCTGTGTATCCCCAGGCACCGCTGAGTATTAACTCTGTATCAAAAGCGGATTTGATAACCTCTCTAAGGTTATTAGTTGATTCAATTTGTTTAAAATTCGACATATTGACTCCATTTCAATATTTAATGATGTGTATTATAGCCTATTGGACTAAATCACACTATAATAATTGATAAGAAGAAACAGTTAGGAGTATCTATGAAAAAAGCAATGATATGTATATGGATCTTTGTAGGCATGATGATAAGCATACAAGCAGTAGAGAAAGATAATTTTATTTTAGGTCACTATGGAGCGTTTAAATTTGAAAAACAACACGCGAATGTCTATATTATGCATGGTCCTGCAGTGGAACCGAATAAAGAGAATAAAGGGTTCATGAATAATCCTGCCATTATAGAAGGGAAGATAGGATTGATCATTGTTGATCCGGGTGGGAATTATAATGTAGGGAAAAAGATACTTGCCCAAATAGAGAAAGTGAGTAAAAAACCTATTCTGGCAGTATTTAATACACATAAACACGGAGACCACTGGTTTGCAAATAAGGCTATTGTAGAGAAGTACCCTAAGGTAACGATTTATGCAGATGAACATATGATTAAGGCAGTTAAAGAAGGTGAAGCTGAGAAGTGGTATGGAATTCTTGACAGAATGACAGAAGGGAATCTAAAAGGTACAAAAACATTTGCCTACCCTACCAAAGCACTGAAAACAGGAGACAAGGTAGAAATAGACGGAGAGATATTTGTTGTGCGGCACCCAAAAGTGGCACATACGGATACGGATCTTCTTATAGAGCATGTAAACAGCAAAACACTCTTTTTGGGTGATAATGTGATGAAAGGACGTTTGGGTGCTTTTGACAGTTCTTCAAGTATATTGGGAAATATAATACTGCTTGAAGCGCTTAAAAAAGAAAAAGCACTAACGTTATATGTACCCGGACATGGATTGTCAGGGAAAAGAGATGAAACAATAGAACCTTATTTAAACTATTTAAAAGTAGTAAAAGAAGAGGTAGTTAAAGCTTATGAAGATGACAAGCAAGCCTATGAAGTAAAAGAGAAAGTACTTGAGCGGCTTAAAAATTATAAAAACTGGGATGCGATAGACCATGTATTGGGAAAACATATGAGTAAAGTATATTCGGAAATAGAGATGAGTGATATGTAAGGAAAGAGTCAGCCTTTATGCTGACTTAGTATTTTATAATCCTGCTTCCTGAATCGCTTCTGTTTGTGCATGTGCGATCAACGGATCGATCACAAGTTTTAAATTACCGTTGTTCATTACATCATCAAGTGCATAAAGAGTAAGACCTATACGGTGATCTGTCAGTCTGTTCTGAGGGTAGTTGTAAGTTCTTATCTTTTCGGAACGGTCACCTGAACCTACTTGCAGTTTTCTCTGGCTTGATGTCTCATCGAGTTGTTTTTGAAGTTCTGCTTCATAGACTCTTGCTTTAAGTACTTTCATTGCTTTGTCACGGTTTTTGTGTTGAGATTTCTCATCCTGGATCGCCACAACAATTCCTGTTGGAATATGTGTCAAACGTACAGCAGAGTCAGTAGTATTCACTGACTGTCCTCCGCATCCGCTTGAACGGTAGACATCCATTTTTATCTCGTTGGGTTTGATATCTACTTCTACATCATCTACTTCAGGGATAACAGCTACAGTGATGGCAGAAGTGTGTACCCGTCCTTGGGTCTCTGTATCCGGGACACGTTGAACACGGTGTGTCCCCGCTTCATATTTGAGCTGGGAGTAAACCCCTTCACCTTTGATCTGAGCAATGAGTTCCTTGTATCCGCCTGCTGTACCGTCGTTGGTACTGACGATCTCTACTTTCCAGCCTACCTGCTCTGCGTAGCGGGTATACATTCTAAAGACATCAGCTACAAAAAGAGCACTTTCATCACCCCCTGCACCGGCACGAAGCTCAAGGAAAATATTTTTGTCATCATTTTTATCTTTAGGGATCATAAGGATCTTGATTTCATCTTCGAGTTTAGGCAACATGGGCTCAAGCTGGGAGAGTTCCTCTTTTGCAAGATCTCCAAGCTCCGCATCTCCAAGAAGTTCTTTGTTCTCTTCTATGGCATCAGCAGTTTCAATATAAAGTTTTGCTTTCTCAACAAGAGCATTAAGTCCGGATTGCTCTTTACTGAGCTCAGTCATACGGTTGATATCTGAAGCAATATCGGGAGAGCTTAGCAGTTCACTGATCTCATTATGTCTATCGATAAAAGGTTGAAGTTTTTCTTTGAACATAGGCGTTCTTTATGTTAGATTATTGTTAGAGGGGGTATCGAAACTGCTTATGCAGCTTCGATTTTGTTTACCATTTTATGAAGACGGCTTACTTTTCTAGCCGCAGTGGTTTTTTTGATAAAACCTTTGCTTACTAGAGAATGGATTTGTTTATTTGCAACTTTAAATGCTTCTGCTGCTGCCGTTTTATCGGCTGCTTCTACTGCCTCATGTACAGCTTTAGTGATATTTTTGATTCTTGTTCTGTAATATCTGTTTCTCTCAGTTCTTTTGGCTGTTTGCAAAATACGTTTTTTTGCTGACTTATGGTGTGCCATAGGTAATTCCTTTTAGGTATAGTGTTTGTATTCACTTAAGTTTAAAGTGAAAATAGTTCGCGAATAATAGCTAAAAAAAGATTAAAGATTTATTAAAAGTACCTAAAGTACATTTAAATGGTTCATATTCATTCTAATAGATATGTTAACTAATTTGCGTTAAAATTAAACAATTAAAATTAAGGAAATTATTTTGACACTTTTTGGAACAGATGGCGTACGAGGAAAAGCAGGCAAAAAAGTAAGTGCGATCAATGCTATGCGTTTAGCAATGGCTACAGGAATATATTTTAAACAATTTTCAAGAACGAAGAAGATATTGGTAGGGAAAGATACTCGACGCAGTGGCTATATGATAGAGAATGCTATTGTATCAGGATTAACAGCCGTAGGATTTGATGTGATCCAGATAGGGCCTATGCCTACTCCGGCAATAGCCTTTTTGACGGCTAATATGCGCTGTGATGCAGGGATCATGATCTCGGCAAGCCATAATCCCTATTTTGATAACGGAATAAAATTTTTTGATTGGTACGGAAATAAACTCAATCGTGAAAAAGAAGAAGAGATAGAAAGAATATATGCAGATGATGGGCGTATAGAAGCGGCGCAAGTAACAGGAAAAGAGATCGGTAAATCAAAAAGGATCGATGATGTGGTAGGAAGATATATTGTCCATATCAAAAACTCTTTTCCTGCAGACTCTACTTTATGGGGGAAACGGATTGTTATTGATTGTGCCAACGGAGCAGGATATATTGTTGGACCTACGATCCTGCAAGAGCTCGGTGCAGAGGTGATTGTGATAGGTGACAAGCCGGATGGTTTTAATATTAATGAAGGATGTGGTGCAATGCACCCGGAAAATCTTGCTAAGGTTGTTTTGGATAAGCGTGCAGACGTAGGGATAGCACTTGACGGAGATGCTGACAGGCTTGTGATGGTAGATGAAAAGGGTGAAGTGATTGATGGAGATAAACTCATGGGTGTTCTTGCTGTACATTTAAAGAATCAGGGTACATTAAAAGGCGGAGGTATGGTAGCTACTGTCATGAGTAACCAGGGGCTTGATGAGTACCTTGCCTCACATGACCTTAAACTTCTCCGTTCAGCAGTAGGAGACAAGAATGTCGTAGAGATGATGCAGGAGAACGATATGAATTTCGGTGGAGAACAGAGTGGACATGTTATCTTTTCTGATTATGCAAAAACAGGAGATGGTATTTCCAGTGCTTTGCAGGCGTTGGCCTATTTGGTTGAGACAGAACAAAAAGCAAGTGAAGCCTTTAACCCGTATGAATCATATCCGCAGCTTTTGGTAAATCTGCTTGTTGATGAGAAAAGACCTTTTGAGGAGATTGAGGGACTTGATGAACTTAAAGAGAAGGTAGAGGCTGAAGGGATACGCCATCTTTTCAGATATTCAGGAACAGAAAACAAGATACGTCTTTTGCTTGAAGGAAAGGATGAGAATAGACTTGAGGAGATGATGGAAGAGTGTAAAACTTTTTTTAAAGGTGCACTTGCTTAATGCGTGCTTTTTTTATTTTTTTGCTTGTAGCTATAGGTACATTCATAATAGACCAAAATATCAAAACACTTTTTGTAGAAGGATATTACCGGGCGGGAGAGTGTATTGATTTGGAGCTGCATTATAATAAGGGTGTAGCTTTTTCTATGTTGTCTTTTATAGGATCGTATTTGAAATGGATACAGGCACTTTTTATTGCAGGGATACTCTATGTCGTACTCAAAGAGGGATATATTAAGAGATATGCTTTTCCTGTAGGATTGCTTGTCGGTGGAGCATTGGGTAATGTATATGATCGTTTTGTACATGAGGGTGTAGTCGATTATGTTGCATGGCACTGTGGATTTAATTTTGCTGTTTTTAACTATGCAGATGTAGCGATAGATATTGCTATTGCCTGGATCATTATTATGGTCTATTTTTTCCCCGAAAAGTCTGAGGAAAAATGAGATATTTTCTTCTTTTAATCTTTTATATAGGGATACTTCAGGCGGGTATCTCTTCTATAGATATTACTCCTTCCTTAAAAGAAAATAGGTTTATGAATATAAAGATACTCGATCAAAAGCAACTCTCTTTTGATCGTATAAACGGTGTGAAATTTGCCGAGCTTTCAGATATCGCATATCGAAGAAAAACAAAAACTTTGTATCTTGTGGGGGATAAGGGAGCATTATTTGCTTTTCGTACCAGATTTACAAACAAAATAGATGGGTTGACCCCTCTTCGTGCAACAAAACTCAAAAACAGAAAGGGTAAACGTTTTAAAAAGTGGAAAAGAGACAGTGAAGGGCTTGTACTTGATGGCAAAGGAAGACTGCTTATCTCTTTTGAAGGCAAAGCAAAAGTTGCATGGTTTCATAAAAACAGCAGTAAATTCGGTTCTTTGATACGAAAATACCGATTGCCAAAAATATTGAGAGATACTGCGAACTACAGAAGCCGAAACAAATCACTTGAAGCACTTGCCTGGCATCCAAAATACGGGTTATTGACTGCTGCAGAGTGGCCACTGAAGAGAGATAATAAAAAGAGACAGACTATCTATGCATTAAACGGGAGGAAATGGCATTTCAGGAGTGAGCCTGAAGCAAAAAGTTCTGTTGTTGCCATGGAGGTAATGGATGACGGTAATATTTTGGTAATGGAACGTTCTTATTCAGGATTATTGCAGCCTTTTGTCATAACACTTAAAAAAGTCTATTTGAACAAATGTAAAAAGGGCTGGTGTCAAACCAAAGTACTTGCCAAGATGAACAGCCATAAAGGCTGGAGTGTAGACAACTTTGAAGGATTGGCAAAAGTAGGCAAGCAGAAGTATATAATGATAAGTGATGACAATGATAATTTTTTCCAAAAAACTTTGTTGATCTATTTTGAGGTACTTAAGTAGATGGTTAAAAAAACAGTTTACGGTATTTTGATCCTTTTGTTGTCCATGATGATCTTTTTGGGATCAAAAGCCTATACATATGCAAAAGCATACGAGGAGTCAACTGTATCGCTTGTAAACCAAATGTCTGCAAAGAAACTGGCCGAGTTTCAACTCAAAGAGCTTGCGGAAACATTTTCTTTGGGATACTATAAAAATTCTAAAAAAGAGAAGCTTGAAAAACTTAAAGAAAGAGGAGAAGTAGATAAAAAAAAGAGCCAGCAATATGCACTCTATTTTATTTTACTGCTTCTGGGAATCGTGGGTAGCTATTTTTTGACTTCTCTGCGCGCATTTACATTTTTTGGAGCATTGGGTGCGTTGGTTACTTTGATATTCGGATTGATTACCCCTGTCATGATGGTAACAATTCATAAAGAGGTAGAATATTTGGGGGATGTCGTTCTTTCCTTTGAGTCCAAAGGGGTCGTTGGTTCCATTGTAAAACTTTTTGAGAACGGTGATCTGGCAGTAGCAATCGTTATACTGCTTTTTTCAGTACTTGTTCCTCTAGTAAAAACACTCTCTTTACTTTTTGTCTCTATTTTTATGGAAAGCAAGTTTGCGCATGGCATTGTGAAGTTCTTTAAAATGATCGGAAAATGGTCTATGGTAGATGTATTCGTAGTTGCTACATTTCTTGTCTATCTAACGGCAAACAAAGGGGATGTCAGCCGTGCAGAGGTTGAAGTGGGACTCTATTTCTTTTTAGCATATGTTATAGTCTCTATGCTGGTGAGCTTAAGTGCAGACAAAATGCTACACCGATTGAAAGCATAACGGAAATCAGATCACCATATCCACATCATCATGATCCTGGAAACATTTAAAGAGTCTGTCACGTTCTTCTTGGCTCTCGACAACACAGCTGGCATTGTAGCTATGGAACTTGCCAGTTCTTGAAGCATTTCCTACAGAGCAGAGATGCTCTTTTTCTCCCATTACTTCTTTGATGCAGGCAAGCAAAGATTCTTTATCTTTTCCTATGAGTTTGAATCCCCAGTTTGTAGGGTATTCTATTTTTGGTTTTTTATCCATTAATAATCTCCTTCTTACAGAGCAAAGCCCTGTAAAAATTCCTCTCACTAAAGCTTTGCCCTTGGCAAGAAAAAGTTTTATCGTCTAAAATCACCGCTGTTACCTCCTGATTTTGCTTCTAGTTGTACATTTCTGATGATCATGCCTTTGTCAATAGCTTTAAGCATATCATAAATTGTGAGTAGTCCTATACTGACACCTGTGAGAGCTTCCATTTCTACCCCGGTCTGTCCTGTGAGTTTTGCTGTTACCGTGAGTTTAAAGCCGGGGAGTTCAGGAAGTTCTTCTATGTCCGTTTTGACTGAAGTAAGCATGAGTGGATGGCACATAGGGATCAGTGTACTTGTCTGTTTTGTACCTTGAATGGCTGCGATGACAGCCGTTTGAAGTACCGGACCTTTTTTTGCTGTGTTGGCTACAACTGCATCAAAAGCTTCTTGTCCCACTTCAATAATTCCACTGGCAGTTGCAATACGTGTTGTTGCTGCTTTATCTCCCACGTCAACTATCTTGGGTTTGTTCTGTTCGTCTAAATGTGTTAAGTTCAAAATGTCACCTAATATTTATTTTTATAGATTTTAACATAAATAATGATGTAAATAAAGAAAAAATGACGAAAAAAGAAAAAAAATGACGTTTTTAATATAAAAATAATGTATTTTTAACATCATTTTGGTTAAAGTTGTCAAAATGTTAAAGGAGAAGTATGAATTATGCGTATTTGAGACAAATGCCGGACAATCACGATATGTCTGAACAGCAGCGTAATATCCTCTCGTTTTCATTGGCTCAAAATCTCGAAATAGATAAGGAGGTCATAGAGTATTCAAACAAAAACCATCTAATAGAAGAGAGAAAAAAGTTTGAAGAATTTATGCATTCTTTAGAAGAAGGAAGTAGTCTGGTAGTTGATACTCTTTCCGTATTGAGTGATCGTGCAGAAGAATTGATCAAGATCATAAACTGTATGTTGAGTCGAAAGATCGATCTTTATATCGCCAGTGCCAAGAGACGGATTAACAAGGAGACGACAGTTGTAGAGATATTTCCGCTGCTTAATGATCTTCGTGAAGCGCAAAAGGCAAAATCAAATCAGATAGGACGTCCCAAAGGAAGCCGTTCTTCTTCAAAATTTGATATTTATCAGTCACAGATCATCTCTTTGCTTAGAGAAGGAATGAATGTAAGTGCTATTGCAAGAGAATTAAAAGTCAGTAGAAGTTCTCTGAAGGATTATATTGAGTCAAGAGGAATAAAAGAACTGGTTGAAGGGTCTTGGATGGAGATTAATCAGCCCCAGGATATTTCAGGTGTGGACAATACGATACTGGTATGTCCATTTGAACAAGAAAAACAACAACAAAAAGAAAGGATGTCGTAAAATGGAAGCAGTTGCGAATAAAGAGACAAAACCGAAAAAAAATCAAGCGAAAGAGTACCTAAAGGGGTGGGTACCGTACCGTATTAAACGTTATTGGGCCTATGTTGTGGCGACGATCATTGCATTGGTCATGCCATTTATCACTATTGGGGGGAATCATCTTTTCTTGCTTAGTTTCGATCATAAGAAACTGCACTTGGCAGGGGTTGCATTTGATATGCAGGAGCTCTATTTAATGCCGTTCCTTTTGATGTTACTCTTTTTAGGGATTTTTGCAGTGACCGCAGTTGGTGGTAGAGCATGGTGTGGTTGGGCCTGTCCGCAGACCATTTTCCGTGTAATTTACAGAGATGGGATAGAGACAAAACTTCTTGGTTTACATAAGCGTATTAAAAATAAGCAGAAAAAACCTGATATGTCCAAACCTGAAAACCAGATCAAAAAAGTAATTGCGATTCTGCTTTGGTCGATTCTGGCTTTCATTGCCGCAGCAGATTTTCTCTGGTTTTTTGTTCCGCCTGAAGATTTCTTTAAATATTTACAAAATCCGGGTGACCATATGATGCTTTTTGGTATGTTGATCGGTATTGCCCTCTTTATAATTGTTGATGTGGTATTTATTAAGGAGGACTTTTGTATTTATATCTGTCCATACAGCCGTGTGCAGTCAGTACTTTATGATGATGATACGATCATGGCAATTTATGATCCTCATCGTGGAGGTGAGATATATCAGGGGCATGGACATGACAGACACAAAGAATATAGTAAAACAAAAGATCTTCTAGCCGCAGATCCGACAGCAGAGTGTACAACCTGTGAGAGCTGTGTAACGGTCTGTCCTACACACATCGATATCCGTAAAGGATTGCAGCTTGAGTGTATCAATTGTCTTGAGTGTGTGGATGCCTGTACTACTGTTATGGGAGCCTTGGGAAAACCTTCGCTTGTAAGATGGTCAAGTGAGAATGAAACTATTTATCAAAAGGGAAAAACAAATTATTTCAGACCTAAAGTTATTGCATATTTTACTGTACTGGTAATTGTATTGATAGCACTTTTTGCAATGGGAAGTACTAAAGAGAACATGCTTTTGAATGTGAATAAAACAACAAGGCTTTATAAAGTTTTAGATGGCGGAGTGGTTGAAAATGATTATCTCTTCCTATTTGCCAATACAGACAGCAAAAGGCATACCTATTACTTTGAAATAGAAGGTGATTTGAAAAATAAACTTAAGATCATTAGACCAAAAGAGTCTTTCTCTATTGCCCCGGGTAAAAAACGTAAAAAAGTGGTTGTTCTCAGAACTAAAGAGATGTTGGCAAATAATGCAAGAAAAGATACTCCGATACCTGTGACCATTAAAGCCTATGCAACCGATGATAAAGAGAAGATAGTAGTAGAAAGACATACGGTATTTGTCTATCCGCGTGTGGATCTATTAAAAAAATAAAGGAGCAAATATGTCAAAAGTGTTAGTACTTGGCGGAGGATTTGCAGGTGTTGAAGTAGCGATCTATCTTAGAAAACAAGAACTTGATGTAACACTGGTAAGTGATAGAGACTATTTTTACATATATCCTACTTCTATTTGGATCCCTACCGGAGAGGTAACCAAAGAGGATGTCTCTGTACCTCTTGACAAGTTGGCTTTTGCCCATGGATTTAAGCTTATTATCGATCCGGTACTCTCTTTTGAAGCAAAAGAGAAAAGAGTTACCCTTGAAAGCGGTCGTATACTGGATGACTATGCGTACATTGTTGTGGCTCTTGGCCAGGATAAAATCCAAATGAAGGGAATGGAACATACCCTCTCTATCTGTGGAAAACCTGAGGAGGCGGAGGAGCTTTACCGACGTTTGGACACACTGGTATTGAAAGACAGCGGAAAGATCGCTATGGGGTTTGGCGGGAACCCAAAAGACAGCTCAGCTGTACGTGGAGGCCCTGCTTTTGAAGTACTTTTTAATGTGCATACTTTCCTTAAAAGAAAAGGGATAAGAGACAATTTTGAGCTTACCTTTTTTGCACCAATGGAGAAACCCGGACAGAAGATGGGAGACAAAGCACTGGTGATGATGGACAAGATGTTCACAATGACGAAGATTAACAAAAAAGTAGGTTCAAAAATCACAGCTTTTGTTGAAGACGGTATAGAGTTTGAAGACGGTACCAAAATAGAGTCTGATCTTACCATGTTCATCTCTGCAGGAACAGGGCATCATATATTGCTTGAGTCGGGACTGCCGTTAAGTGATGCAGGATTTGTGGTAACGAATGAGTATAATGAAATAGACGGTTTTGAGGGCATTTATGCCATTGGTGATTCGGCTTCTCTTATGGGACCGGAGTGGAGAGCAAAACAAGGGCATGTTGCTGAAGTGATGGCAAAAAATACTGCATATAATATAGCAATGAAGATCCAGAATATTGATTCAAAATATAGTTATACAGAACATCTCAATATTTTATGCGTCATGGATACCGGAGATGGTGCAGCATTTGTTTACAGAAGCAGTAAAGGTGGTAAAATGATCCCTATGCCGATCATCGGACATTGGATGAAAAAAGGGTGGGGTTGGTATTGCCGTAACTCCAAGTTAGGGAAAATACCGCGTATCCCTGGTATGTGAGAACCGTTAAGAAAACGTGAATAGTTTCACGTTTTTAGGTTCGAAACCGAAACGGTGAAACAAAGTGAGCCGTGTAGGCAGGAAAATGTAAAGCAAATTACATACTTCTATGAAACTTTCAACAAAAAATATTACAATGCCACAATTTATTTAAGGAGATAATTAAAATGAAACAAATCACAGTAATGGAAAAATATCCGGTATTTACTATAGAGATCACTAAAAGTGAGACAACATATAAGAGTGTAGATGAGGTGATTGACTATCTGAAATCCCAAATTGAAGCACACCCTGTTGCAGTAGTCATCGGTGTTTTTGATCACTATATGCATACTTCAAATCTTGAAGTAGGGGAAATTGCAGAAGATATCAAAGATGCAAAAAATCTTATCTGTTGTTTTGGAAAAGCATTGCCCAAACCGGAAGTATTGGCTGTAAGACCACGCTCTTTCGGTGTAGCTGATATGGGTGAGAGCTTTGTAATAAGCTTTTTGGAAGCTCCAAATCCGGATGCTAATGCAGCTATGGAAAAATGGGTTAAATCTATCGCAAACCTATAGAAATCAAAAAAGCTCTCAAGTGTTACGATAAGGGACAGCGTAACTTTAAAGATGACCATGTAGCGGCATTTGAAGGAGCATTACAAAGAGTAAAGATTGATCTAAATCAAGCAAATAATTCTAATTAAGACTAAATTTATCCGAATTAAGTCATAATACGTGTATCAAATTATTTTAAGGATATAAAAATGGCAACAGTAACATTTAAAAATGACATCGTATGTAACCTTGCAGGTACAGAATTAAACGTAGGTGATACAGCACCGGTAGTAACAGTAGTAAATTGTGATCCAATGCTTCAGGATGAGCAGGTAGGTGGAGAAGGTAAAGTGCAACTTGTAGTAGCAGTTCCTTCACTTGATACAGGTGTTTGTGATGCAGAGACTAGAAGATTTAACCAAGAAGCAGCGTCTCTTGACGGTGTAGAAGTGATCACAGTTTCTATGGACCTTCCGTTTGCAGCAGCTAGATGGTGTGGAGCAGCAGGGATCGAGAATCTAAAAGTATGTTCAGATTTCAGAAACAAAGATTTTGCTAATGCTTACGGTGTTCTTCTTGCAGATGGTCCTTTAGCAGGTGTAACAGCCAGAGTTATCTTTGTTATCGGTAAAGACGGGAAAATCACTTATAAGCAAGTAGTTCCTGAAATTACTCAAGAACCAAACTACGAAGAAGCGATCGCAGCAGCTAAGGCAGCTCTATAATTCTTCATTCAAAGCCCTCTTGGGTTTTGAATTTTCTTTTATCTTTCTTTACACTTTTTATTTATTTTTCTTTCGAATTTTGTTACAATCACTTATGTTTTTATATCATAGAATTATTTTCTTTTTTTTCGTTTTAATATTTTTGTCCGGCTGTGGAAAAGATCCGGAAGTTCAAGGTAACCGATATACTTTGGATGAATGTAAAAAAGAGCTTTTGGATGCTGAGGATTATGTTGAAGGTGAAAGTATTGACCTCATTATTGTTGAGAAGAAAGAACGTAAAATGTATCTTTATAAAAATAATAAAGTTCAAAGCACAATTCCTGTCTCCTTGGGAAAAAACCCTATAGGAACCAAAGAGCAAAAAGGGGATCATAAAACCCCGGAGGGTACGTTTTGGATTCAGCGTAAGCTGTGCTCCCCTAAATATTATCGTTCTCTCTGTATCTCGTATCCTCGTCCTGAAGATATAAAAAAAGCTCAAGCCAAAGGGGTGAATCCCGGAGGGGATATTACTATCCATGCTCAGCCCACATGGAATGCGGACGGGAAAGGAGACAGCTATACTCTTTCCCGTAATTGGACAGAAGGTTGTGTGGCAGTGACAAATTCAGCTATGAAACAGTTATGGTATGCGGTACGAGAAGGTGTGCCGATCATCATCCGTTAAGGAGACATTATTAGATATACACAAAAACAGATCGATAAATTCAATCGTCAGAAATATATTACAGAGTTGGAAAAAATAAGTAAAAATCTTTTTCGGATGTTCCGGGATGAGAATGTCTGCTCTCAAAGTTTTATGGTAAAATTTGAACAACTTAAAAAAAAGTTTGATGAAAAAGTAGAAGTGCATTTGGATTCAGAGTATCACCAGCAACTTAAAGCTTATATAGAGAGACTCTATCATCAGACTTGTTCAGCAGAAGAGTTTGATGATAAAGTTTTTAGCGATATGAGAGATGCTGAAATGAGTAATCTTAATCGTTTGCAAAAACTAAAGAACGGTACATCGTATAAAAAAGATAAACATAAATCACAACGTCAAAATGAAGATTGGGGTTAAAATTTCAAGAATAGGAGAAAAGATGAAATTAAAGATAGGATTATTTGGAGCGGTTATAGCTCTTTTTATCGCAGGATGTGGAGAGCCTACAGCCTATGGAAAAGTAGATAAAACACCTTATGCAACAAAAGAGTGTCTTAAGCAGTTGGCAGCAGGAGCAGAGATTATCCCCAGCCAAAAAATAGACAAGATTGTTGTCTATAAAAAGAAAAGAAGACTCTATACCTATCGTAACGGGAAAGTAGTAGATGAATTTCGTATCTCCTTAGGTGCACATGGCGGAGCCAATGGTGGAAACAAGGTAAAAGCGGGTGATTATAGAACACCGGAAGGAAGCTATACTATTGTTAGAAAAAAATGTGACGACAGGCTTTACAGATCGTTAATGATCTCATATCCCAATGCAGCAGATAGAGCAAGAGCTGCAGCAAGAGGTCTGAAAACAGGAGGATATATCACCATTCATGGGCAGCCCAAGTGGAATGCAGACGGACATGGAGACAATTATACACTTTCCCATGACTGGACAGAGGGATGTATGGCTGTACCGAACCGTGCCATGGACAGACTTTGGGCAGCAGTAGAAAACGGTGTACCGATTACAATTAATTCATGATATTTATAAAGAATTTAGCTTAATTTGATAAAGGTTATATTATCATATTGAATAATATTGGACTTTGAAGGAGAAACCGATGAAGAAAACAGTTATCACTTTATGGATATTTTTGTCTACGGCATTGCTTGTAGCAGGAGGAAATATAAACCCGAATTTGTCAGCTGTAGCAGATATACCGAATAAGATATGCAAAGCAAATAAAATATATATAGAAAAAGATGCTCAGCTTATGTGGCAGGACCAAGCCTATACAGATGCTGAAGACGGTGCATATAAGCGTCACCATTCCGTAGCTAAGGCAGGTACATGGAACCATGCAGTGAACTACTGCCGTAGATTAAACTATGCGGGTTATACAGATTGGCGGTTACCTACAGCCGATGAACTTATGCATGTACATAGAAAGCAGGGACAGGTGTTTAGCTATTATAGAGGGAATGATTTCTGGTCTTCTACCCCGACAACAGAAAATAGATATTATGTTGTTTACCCGGCAGATGCATACCAATACAAGAGAAATAAGAGAGAAACAAATTATATTAGATGTGTGCGATGTATACGTGAATCAGAAAAAGTATCGGGATCCCGATTAAAAACAGTACCTGGGGAAAAAGAAGTAAAAACTTTTAGAAGCAGATAATATTTTAGAGGAGTTTGATCTCCTCTTGAAGTTCAATACCAAATTCCTTCAAAATCTTTTCTTTTGCCAGATCAATAAGATATTTAGCTTCTTCAAATGTGCCATTTCCCAAATTTACTAAAAAATTAGCATGCACATTACTCCAAGCCATCTCACCTTTTCTAAAGCCTTTTAGTCCTACAGCTTCTACGAGTCTGCCTGCTGCATCACTTTCAGGATTTTTAAATGCTGAACCAGCTGACGGATCGTGTGGCTGATTGGCTCTTAATGCCTGAAGGGCATCATTGAGTTCCTGAGAGTAGCCTCCTTGAATCTCAAATTTTGCAGCAGTGGCAATGCCTCCCAGTTTTGCAAATCTGTATCCATGCTCTAACTCTTTTTTAGCTATCCATTTGCCATTTATTTGAACGGAATGAAGTATATTAAATATTTCATACTCCTTCACCCCTGCATTCATAGCAAGCATGCCTCCTAATGTACCGGGAAGTTTGGCACAGAATTCAAAGCCTGCAATGTCATGTTTTTTGGCATAAGAGACTATGCGTCCTGTAGGCATGGCTGCTCCTATCTCTAAGAAATTCTCTTCTTCTTTGATATATGCGAAATCTTTAGAAAGCATCATGAGAGGAGGAGGTGCAGGGGAGATGAGAAGATTATTAGCTCCGCCAATGAGGTATCTGTCGTTTGGTATCTCATCTCCTCTTTCTATCATAAGTACTTCAGTAGGCTGTCCTACTTTGATGCTGGAGTACTTGGAAAAGTCGATAGTTTTAAAAAACATTATCTGTTCCGTAAAGTTTCATACTCTTTGGGGATGAGGTAGTCTTCTGTTTTTATTGGGCAATCCCATATCCCGTGTTCAAACCCTATTTGGTAGAGTTTGTCTAGGGCTTTGAGTTGTAGTTCACTCAGCTCTACAGACTCATCTGAAGCATACATATCCAAGTATTTTGTTAGCATTTCATCGGAGATGCGCACAAGGTCATCGGCTTCAAGTTTGGCACAGAGTTCCTCTTTTTTCTCATTGGCAACTTTGACACCCTCAATGAGAATGTTTTCTATATCAATAGCACGGTTAAGAGGCAGGCTTCTGCGTATCGCCATACCTCCAAGAGGTAGAGGTAGTCCGACTCCGGCCAGTTCTACCCAGATGTCCCATACCTCTTTTTCTACCTCTAAGCTCTCATCGAAGTCCAAAATAGATTCGTGGATGAGAACCCCTGCATCTACTTTACCGGAGACTACTGCTTCTTCTATCTCAAGGAAATCCATATAGACAGGACGTGCATCAGGATAGTAGATGCGAAAGAGCATGGCATTGGTAGTATATTTACCGGAGAGTGCTACTTTGAAGTTGCGTTTAAGTTGCTTCTCTTTGCGTTTTATGAGTTTGGGACCATACCCTTCACCAAAGCTTACCGCAGTTCTAAGCAGGGCATACTCCTCTTTGATGAGCGGGTACATTCCAAAAGAGATGGCACTCACATCATAAGTGCCTTTAAGTGCTTCCACATTCAAGGTTTCAATATCCAGTCCGATATTTTTAAATGCATATTCTTTGGTATCGACCCATCCAAATTTAATGGCATAGTACATAAAGATATCATCAGCATCCGGAGAGTGTGCTAGTTGGATGGTTTTTGGCATAAAAACTCGCTTTTAGATTATTTAAACGTTTTTTAAACAAAGTTCAAAAAACTACGCTAACGCTATGTTGTTTTCAGCAGATAGCTCATGTGACCAGTCACATTGTTAGTAGAGGTATTTTATCATAAGGGTGCAAAAAGCTAAATTATTGAAAAAATATGACAATTTTGCAAGTGTGGATAGTGCGATATTTTGTGTTTTAAACAAAAAATATGACAATATGACATATTTTTGCTCTCTTTTTCAAATTTGCATTACAATGCCAATATGACTAAATAATTATTATTTAGATAAAATTCATTATTAAGGATTAAGGATATGACAATGGCAATGGATGCAAACAAACAGAAAGCTTTAGATATGGCGATCAAGCAGATCGATAAAACATTTGGTAAAGGGACTCTCATGAGATTGGGAGATAAAGAATTTGAACCGATCGAGTCTATCTCTACAGGTTCTCTTGGGCTTGATATGGCTCTTGGTATTGGCGGTATCCCCCAAGGACGTATTGTAGAAGTCTACGGTCCTGAATCTTCAGGAAAAACAACTTTGGCACTGCAGACCATTGCTTCTGCACAGAAAAGAGATATGGTCTGTGCTTTTATTGATGCTGAGCATGCATTGGATGTGGTCTATGCAAAGAATTTGGGGGTTGATACAGACAATCTTCTTGTCTCCCAACCGGATTTTGGAGAGCAGGCATTGGATGTACTTGAGACATTGACACGTTCGGGAGCGGTAGATCTAATCGTTGTGGATTCTGTGGCAGCGTTGACACCCAAAAGTGAGATAGAGGGTGATATGGGAGATACACATGTCGGTCTTCAGGCAAGACTGATGTCTCAGGCATTGCGTAAACTGACTGCTATTTTGCATAAAACCAACACAACGGTTATCTTCATTAACCAGATCCGTATGAAAATAGGAACCATGGGGTACGGTTCTCCTGAGACGACAACAGGCGGTAATGCTTTGAAATTCTACTGTTCTGTGCGTATTGATGTAAGACGTATCGCAACACTGAAGCAGGGTGAATCACAGATAGGTAACCGTGTAAAGGCTAAAGTAGTTAAAAATAAAGTAGCACCACCGTTCAGACAGGCTGAGTTTGATATTATGTTCGGTGAAGGTATTTCATATATCGGTGAACTGATAGACTATGGTATTAAAATGGATATTGTTGATAAGTCAGGTGCCTGGTTCTCTTACGGTGCTGAAAAATTGGGGCAAGGTAAAGAGAACGCAAAAATAACACTAAAGGAAAATCCGGAACTTCGTGCAGAAATAGAAGCAAAAGTAAAAGAAGCACTCGGTTTTGGTGCCGGACTTACTGTTGATGAGAGTGAAATGCAAGAGGATTAAAATATAAAGTGTAAAGTGCTGCTTTACACTTTAAGCTAAAATGGTCTATACTGCCACTAATTCAACAGAAGGATTAGTGATGTCTCTCAAGATGAAAGAACTCATGCTCCAGACAGGAGAGAGTAAATCGACCATACTATTTTATGTAAAAGAGGGGTTGCTCCCTGACCCCTCAAAACCCAAACCCAATGTACACCTTTACGATGAAAGTTGTGTGCAGATCATTAAATTCATTAAATACCTACAGCATAACTTCACCTACTCTATAGCTGAAATACAAAATATCTTTAAAGATAATAAATTTGACTTTGACGGTACTTTTGAAATGATGGTACGATCCTTAGAACTTATTTCTGGAAGTCGTGATAATCAATGGTACACAAAAAATAAATTTTTGAAACTTGCAAATATTGATGAAAAAGCTTTAAAAGAGTATCAAAAAAAAGGATATCTTCTTGAAAGATCCAATGGCTTTTCATCAAAAGAACTGGAAATAGCAGAAATACTTGAACGTGCAAAATCCTTAGGTCTTGACTTCTCACTGCTGGATGACTATGTTGCATATGCGAAGATACTTGCAAAAAAAGAGAATGATATCGGTTCAGCTTTATTGAAAAATGATGAAGAGACACATAATGCACGGTATGAGCTTCTTTTTGATCTTGTCTTAACACTTAAACCCTATATCTTTAATATGCATACTGTACAAGAACATCAAAAAAATATTCAAAAGGATGTATAATGAAAGCACTCTTTAAGATCACAGGATTTACTCCGTATATATTTATTATCTTTTTAAATGCTATGACTGATCTCGGACATAAGATCATTCTTCAAAATACAATTTTTAAAGCTTATGAAGGTTCTGAACTTATTGTGCTGACAGCTATTGTCAATGCTTTGATCCTTTTGCCTTTTATCTTTCTTTTTTCTCCTGCGGGATTCATTTCAGATAAATACCCTAAAACAAAAGTGATCGAGTATGCTTCCGCTGCAGCGATCGGTATTACGACTTTGATATTACTCTCTTACACTATGGGTTGGTTCCAGATAGCATTTCTTTTGACCTTTATCTTGGCAGCACAGAGTGCTATCTACTCTCCGGCGAAGTATGGACTTATCAAAGAGATGACAGGTAATGAAAAATTGGCTGAGGCAAATGCTTTGGTACAGGCAGTCACCATTGTTTCCATCTTGGCAGGTGCAGTCATATACTCCATGATCTTTGAAAATTTGTTACAGGATGCAACAATGGATCCCGCTATGATATTGACGTATATCGCACCGGTGGGGTATCTGCTTATAGGAGCAAGTATTGTGGAGTATCTGTTGGCAAGAAAACTGGTAAAACAGTTCAAAGCAGCCCGAATAGATGAAGAGATGATTTTTGAGCCAAAAGAGTACGGAAATTTGCATTATCTTAAAAATAATCTCAGTGTGATCAAGAAGCATGATGCTGTGTGGTTAAGTATCATCGGGCTTAGTATATTCTGGGGTATCTCACAGGTAGTGGTAGCGATCTTTGGAGACTATCTTAAAGGACATCTTGGTATTACAAATACGGTAGTGGCACAAGGGTTGCTTTCTCTCTCCGGAGTAGGGATCGTTCTGGGGTCACTTTTTGCCGGACGTGTGAGTAAGAATTACATTGAGACAGGCATCATCCCTCTGGGGGCATTGGGGATAGCCGCAACGCTCTATATGATCCCGACACTTACACATCTTCCGAGTTTGGGTGGAACACTGTTTCTGTTCGGTTTCTTTGCAGGGCTTTTTATTGTACCACTCAATGCTATTATCCAATTTGCTACACCGTCTAAAATACTTGGAAAAGTACTTGCAGGAAACAATTTCATGCAAAATCTCTCTATGTTCCTTTTCCTGACAGTAACGGCACTTTTTGGATATTTTGAACTATCAAGCAGGGGGCTGTTCTATTTTATATCATTGGTTGCTTTGATAGGTATGGGATATACTTTTGTTAAATTACCTCAGTCGCTGGTGCGCTATATGGTAAAGATGATCATCGGGTTCAAATATAGTTTGGATGTAGACGGACTCAAGCATATAGAGCCCAATAAAGGTGTACTTCTTTTGGGAAATCATATCTCATTTTTAGACTGGGCAATTCTGCAGATGGCATACCCCAAACAGATACGTTTTGTGATGGAACGAAGCTATTATGAGAAGTGGTATGTGAAGCCATTCTTAGATTTCTTTGGAGTGATCCCTATCTCAAGCAGAGGAAGCAAAGGGGCACTGGTCAAGGTAACTGAAGCACTGAACAGAGGTGAGACAGTAGCGCTCTTTCCTGAGGGTCATCTCTCAAGGAATGGCCATCTAGGTGCCTTCCAAAGAGGATTTGAGATCGCTACCAAAGAGGTGGAGGATGCTATTATTGTCCCTTTTTATCTTAGAGGTTTGTGGGAAGACAACTTCTCTTACGCTTCCAAAAAGATGAAACGCAATACGACCAAAGCGATCTCTGTAAGTTTTGGAGAAGCTCTGGATGTACATGCCAATGCAAGTGAAGTCAAAAAAGCAGTATTCGATCTCTCTGTAGAGAACTGGAAGCATTATGCCAATACCCTACCGTCCCTTCAAACGGCATGGATAAACTCAGCCAAAGAGGTGGGAAGCAGACTTTGTATGGCAGACTCAACAGGAGCAGAAGTGAGCGGCAATAAATTCATTACCGGAACATTGATGATAGCCAATGGTCTCAAAGCAAAACTGAAGGGAAGTCAGAATATTGGACTATTATTACCAACTTCTGTAGGCGGTTCTATGGGGAATATGGCACTGCTTACGCTTGGAAAGACGATCGTGAATCTGAATTACTCCAGTGGGACAGAGAGTCTGCTGCATGCATTGAAGGTTGCCAATATTACCAAGGTAGTAGCTTCCAGGCAGTTTGTGACCAAACTCAAAGCCAAAGGTTTTGATATGACAGAGGTGCTTAAGGATGTAGAGGTGATCCACCTTGAAGAGATCAAAGAGCAGATGAGTAAAGCCAAAAGTCTATGGATGTTTGCACTGGTTAAATTTCTGCCGGTATCGTTATTGCGTATGCTGTTCATCAAAGAGAGTAAACTGGATGATACGGCTGCCATTCTTTTTTCAAGTGGGAGTGAGGGAACGCCAAAAGGGATAGAGCTGAGTCATAGAAATATGATGGGAAATATTAAACAGGTAACTACCCTGCTGAATCCGACAGATGAAGATGTAATGTTGGGAACCTTGCCGATCTTTCACTCCTTTGGATTGACTGTTACTACACTTTTGCCACTTGTTGAAGGTATCCCCGTAGCGTGTCACCCTGATCCTACAGATGGATTCGGTATAGGGAAGATGGCAGCAAAATATGAAGCAACCATGCTTTTTGCTACGGCGACATTCTTCAGACTCTATACGCGTAACAGAAAACTGCATCCTTTGATGTTCAAAAGTCTGCGTATGGTGGTGGCAGGTGCCGAGAAACTACCAAAGGAGATACGTGAAGCGTTTAAAAATAAATTTGGAAAAGATATTTATGAGGGGTACGGTGCTACTGAGACCACACCGGTGGCTTCAGTGAATATCCCTGATGTGCTTATGCAAGACAGCTGGAAAGCTCAAGTGGGTAACAAAGCAGGAACTGTAGGGCTTCCACTCCCTGGGAGCAGTTTCAAGATCGTTGACCCCGAGAGTTTTGAGGAACTGCCGGCAGGTGAAGAAGGGATGATCCTCATAGGCGGTACACAGATCATGAAAGGTTATATCGGTGACCCTGAAAAAACAGCATCGGTCATCAAAGAGATAGAGGGTATCCGTTGGTACGTTACAGGAGACAAAGGGCGCCTAGATGAAGATGGTTTCCTCACCATTGTTGACCGTTACAGCCGCTTTGCCAAAGTAGCAGGAGAGATGGTGAGTTTGGGGTTTGTAGAGAGTGAGATAAGCAAAATATTGGATGAAAATGAGCAGATAGCAGTAGCTGCCCTTCCTGATGAGAAAAAGGGTGAGAAGCTGGTGCTGTTGTTTGAAGGAGAAATAGAGGTTGAGGTGCTTCAGGAAAAAATAAAAGGTTTGGAGATGAATCCTCTTTTTGTCCCGAGTGAGTACTACAAGGTAGAAGAACTTCCTAAACTTGGTACAGGGAAGGCTGATTTTAAAGGAGCTAAGAAGTTGGCAGGGGAGTTGAGTGATGGATAATAATAAGAATGAAATAAAATATGCAGGATTTTGGGTTAGGGTTTTGGCATCAGTGATTGATGGATTGGTTTTGTCAATCCCTATTAATATAATAGAAAGCCTATTTGGAAAAAATAGTTGGATCACTATTGTTCTTATTCTTGCTTTATGGTGGTTCTACAGTGCAAAAATGCTCTCTTCTTCATGGAGAGCAACGGTAGGAAAAAAAGTTTTAGGTTTGGAAGTATTGGATATAGAACATGAACAACTTACATTTCAAGAAGCATCCGTCAGATCTTTGTATTCTTTTGTTTCATATTTATTTATCTTACCGGTATTTATGATGTTTTTCAACGATAAAAAACAGACATTCCATGACTATTTATCTAAAACGGTTGTTATAGATAAAGTAGCTATAGCTATGCAAAATGGACAAGATATTGGTATTTCTATTACAGCAAAAGAAGGCAAAGTAGGATTTATAAGACTAATTAGGGGAGTTGGTATATTTATTATAGCAGCATTCTTTGCATATTCACTTTATTATTTTGCTATGTTTGCTTTTATCTATGGTTCATTATATAGTCATAATGCAAAAAAATATGATAATTCATTTCATATTAAATATGAGGCAAAAGATTTTAATGATAGTCATATTATTTTTTACAAGAAAGAACTTGAAAAGTATAGTAAAAAGTTTATAGAAGTTAATGGTATGTATGAGATATTTGAAGCTGATGTAAAAAAAGATTTAGCATTAGGGTGTATACAATATTTTATAAGAAGAAAAAATAAAGAGAGTTGGATAGAAAAGGGAAGCAATTTTAGGAAAAATGCTAGAAATAAATATGCAACAACAGAAGAGAAAATTAAAAAGGCAAAAAGAAATTCAAATTATATGGATAAGCATTTTTACACATTTGATTTAAATATGGTTAATCATATTGAAGAAGATATAACAGAGCTATGGTCAGATAGGAATGATAGTATATGTGAACAAACAGTATCTGCTGATGATATGTATAAGATGTTTGTACAAAAGTATATATGGCAGTTTCCTTCTTCTGTTTGTTATGAAGGAAGAGGAAAAGAGTGGTTTAAACTATTTGAAAAAAGTCAACCAAAATTATCAAAAGAGGCTAAATTAGATAAGTTAAAACAAGAGGAAGAGGCAAGAATTTATGTTGAAAAAACGGAAGAAAAAGAAAGAAAGAAAACGCTTATAGAAAAACGGAATAGATTATGGCAGAGTGCAAAAGAAGGTAATATCTACGGATTGGGTTATTTTAAAAATATTAATGCAAATATTAGAAATAAAAAGGGGCAAACACCTTTGATGTTAGCTGTTCAAAACGGACATGATATGGTTGTAAGTATGATGAGGGAAACTATTGTGGATGTATGGGCAAAAGATAATGAAGGTAAAACAGCATTCGACTATATTTCCAAACCCACTAATCGTAGAGAAAAAATATTTAGTGATAGAATGTATGGAGCATTGAGAATACTTGAAATAGAACAAATCATAGGAGATAAGGCAACAATACCTCACATAGGATATCGAAAAAAAACAGTAAAGATTACTATACATGGTGCTAGCTGTTCAGACTTTATATTCCCACCTAAGACACAATGTGAATCAATGTAGTTAGACTGTAATTGCTTAAAAAGGAAAATAAATGCAAACCATAGACATACACACCCATCTGCTAAGCTCAGAGGTAAAGTTTGATCGTTTTTACGATAAGTTAGCCATACGATTTTTTGCAAAGAGATTTGGTATGGATCCAAAAGCGTTGATGCAGAATCCTTATGAAGCCTATGTAGAGGGATTGACCAATAATGCCAGAAACTCAAAATATGTGAAAAAGATGGTACTTTTTGGAGTGGATGAACGGGTGGATGATGAAGGATGCTGTCTGGATAAAGATATCACTGTCTGTGCAACCAATGATGATCTTTTGGCAGTCTATGAGAAGCACCCTGATGTGGTGATACCTTTTTTCTCCATTAACCCTCAAAGACCGGATGCCTTGGAACTGATAGACAAGTATGTGGCTTTAGGATTTAAAGGGGCAAAATTTTTACAGAACTACTGGAATGTAGATACTTCAGAAGCACGCTACAGACCTTACTTTGAAAAACTGGCATCTCTTGGTTTGCCGCTTATTGTACATGTAGGGAATGAGAGCAGTATCCACTCTTACAAAGCGTGTGAAACACTGGAGATGCTTGACGCTCCGTTGGCAGCAGGGGTTACCGTGATCGCTGCCCATATGGCTCTAAGTTATGATTCTTTGGGACTACGTAAAATGTTCTCGAAGAATCCGAAATATTTTAATGAAGAGTATTTCAGACTGTTGGAAATGTTAAAGCACTATGATAACCTGTATGCTGATATCTCAGCACTGCTTACACCCATCAGAGCAAAAGCATTGAGACATTTGAGTCAACAGCATGAGATTCATGAAAAACTGCTTTTTGGGACAGATTTCCCCGTTCCCTTTCTCACGCTGCTGAACAGTTATGATCTGCCTTACAAAAAGCGTTTCTTACTTGCTAAAGAGAAAAATCCGTATAATCGTTACAGCAAGGTTATTCTGGAATATTTTGACGGGACAAATCCTATCTATACGAATTATCAGAAGATTTTGGATAAAATATAGCCAATAATAAAAAGAGATAAGGAAAAAGATGATTTTTATTGATGAGATCGTAGCGACAGAAGTAATGGATTCTAGAGGAAACCCTACTGTGAAAGTAACTGTAAGTTTAAGTGACGGTACGGTAGAAAATGCTATTGTTCCTAGTGGTGCGAGTACGGGTAAACGTGAAGCATTGGAGCTTCGTGACGGAGGTGATCGTTACATGGGTAAAGGAGTGCTTCAGGCATGTGAAAATGTCAATAGTACTATTTATGATGCTCTTGTAGGACTTAGCCCTTTCAATCAAGCCGAGATCGACCTTACTATGAAAGAGGTAGACGGCACAAATAATTATGGAAACCTTGGTGCGAATGCAGTACTCGGAGTCTCTATGGCGGTAGCACGTGCAGCTGCCAGTTCTATGAAGATGCCTCTTTACCGTTATCTTGGAGGGGCAAATGCCGTGGTCATGCCGGTGCCGATGCTAAATATCATTAACGGTGGGGAGCATGCGAACAACTCTGTTGATTTTCAGGAGTATATGGTCATGCCGGTTGGATTTGACAGATTCTCTGAAGGGCTTAGAGCGGTATCTGAAGTGTATCACAACCTTAAAAAGATCATTGATGAAATGGGAGAGAGTACTGCCGTGGGTGATGAAGGTGGGTTTGCTCCAAATCTCAAGTCTAACGAAGAGCCTATCCAAGTTATTATGCAAGCGATTGAAAAAGCAGGCTATAAACCGGGAGAGCAGATTGCTATTGCTCTTGATGTTGCAGCAAGTGAGATCGTTAATGCATCAGGACACTATGTACTTAAGTCAGAAAACAGAGAGCTTACAAGTTCGGAATTAATTGCATATTATGATGATATGATAAGTAAATATCCGATCGTTTCTATTGAAGATGGTTTAAGTGAAGATGACTGGGCGGGATGGAAAGAAATGACTGAGGTGCTTGGACATAAAATACAGATTGTCGGTGATGACCTTTTTGTAACAAATGTAGCTATCTTGGCAGAAGGAATAGAGAAAGACATTGCCAACTCTATTCTTATTAAGCCGAATCAGATCGGTACGGTCAGTGAAACTATGCAGACAGTACGTCTTGCGCAAAGAAACGGGTATACCTGTGTCATGTCTCACCGTTCAGGAGAGAGTGAAGATACTTTCATTGCAGACTTTGCCGTAGCACTTAATACAGGAGAGATCAAAACCGGTTCAACGGCAAGATCAGACAGAATTGCAAAATACAACAGATTACTTGAAATTGAGGCAGAGTTGGGGCAGTTTGAGTATTTGGGTAGCTCACTTTTTACTAAATAAGGGTATCATTTGTCAGGCGTACAGAAAGTAGAGGAGATCGCAGGACTGTCACTGAAAACACTTTTGGTGACAGCGATCGGCATCTTACTTTTTGGTATTTATCTTGGTATCTTGATCTATGGAGAGAACTCACTAACTGTTTTGAATCAGTTAAAAGAGAAAAAACAGGGATTAATTCAAGAAGAGAGAGTTTTGAAAATAGAAAATCAAAAACTTCAAAAAGAATTTTTTGAATTAAAACAGTTAGAACCAAAGGAGTAATGGTATGAAACAATATTTATGGGCAGCAGTAATGTTTGTATTGGTAGGTGCAAATGCATCAGATAATCCATTTGATCTGGGAGAAAATCTCAAAAGGATAGACCAGGATCAAGACAGTCTTCTTTTGGAATTAAAGAAAATGAGTCAGCAAAAAGAGCAAGAAGAAGAAAAAGCAGAAGAGATACAAGATGCTGCTATGCAAAAAGAAACGGGGATAGAAGAAAATATTTCTCAAGAAGAGAATATATCCGTCAGTGAAAGCAATACCGGTGCTGAAAATAAGACAAAAATTGAAGAGAAATCAAAAGAAGTTTCTCAGAAAAAAACAGATGAACTGACTGCAGAAGAAGAGAGAATTAAAAAAGTTAAAGCTGAGCAGGAAAAAATAGAACAGGCAAGAGCTGAACATGAGAAGCTTAAAAAGGCTGAAGAAGAAAAAATAGCACAAGAACAGGCAAAAGCAGAACAAAAACGTCTGGAAGAAGAGAAACGTGAAGTAGAAGCGTATGAAGCACAAAGACTTGCTAAAAAAAGAGATGAAGCGCAGGCAGCTCAAAAAGTGCAAGAGAATAACACCTCACAGAAACAAGAAGAAAAATCCGTTCAAATAAATGAAGAGGTAGTATCAAAAGAAGAAGCGCCACAAAAAGAACAAGAAGTTGCTACTGTTGTAACGGATGTCAATATTACACGTGAAGAGTTGGAAGCAGCCCAAAATGCAGATAAGGAATACCTTCAAGCAATTCAGGAGATGGATCAAGAAGATTGAGCCTTCTCTCTTTTTGATTGTAATATCTTAATAATGACCATAGAGATCAATATCTCAAAAATACTGGCTAAAATGAGTTGATAATAACTCAAAATATCTAATAATTTTGTTTCATACCCGATAGTGGCAACTGCAACAAGCAGTGTCAAAGGCATAGAAAGAGAAAGTGCTATAAGAAGTGCATCTCGGGAACCGCTGATGTTTTTTAGTACAAATGCAGCGAATATCCTGGAGAATATCATTAAAAAAGTGATAAGCAGAGCTCCTGAGATGACACCTTCTACCATAAGTGATCTTAGATCAAAAGATGCACCGACATGTATGAAAAACAGAGGCACGAGGAATCCGAATCCCAGACTTGACATTTTCTCTTCCAGTTTCTTTTCATGATGAAAAAATGCAGAGATCGCTATACCTGCGATAAATGCACCAAGAGCAAGTTCAAGTTCCAAAGAGAGCATGACCGCGATCATGATGAAAAAGAGAGCCATAGATAAACGGACATCCTGGTCGGATATGTCAAATTTGGGTACAAGTGCATGCTTGAGTTCAGGGAACCACCAAAAAAGAAGATGCAAAAATCTGTACAGAAGATATACTGAAATGATAAAAAGAACGAGATAGCCTATTTTTATAACCAAGGCAATATTGAAACCTGTTGTACTGGCTGCATCAAATAGTGTAAGCGCGGCGATACTGATTATTTCCCCTAGTATACCTGCAATAAAAGCCAGGTGTATCCATGTTTGCTCTTTCCCGTAAGTTTTAGATAAAGAAGCAAGTAATCCTATTGAGATAAGCGGCATAGAAATGATCGTGATGGTATTGAGACGAAACAAAATACCTGAGGCAATGGAAAAAAAAACCATAAGAGCCAAAAAGAGCATGGATTTTTGTATGATTGTTCTGGAGCTTTTTGTAATCTGCTTTAGATCTACTTCCATTCCGGCTAGGAACATAAGATAGAGAAAACCTACTTCAGCTATCAGATCAAAATATTCATTATGTTCAACCAAACCGATGTATGCAAAGAGTGAACCCAAAATGATTTCTACAGGCGGTATAGGTATCCGTATGAGTTTTGCTACAAAGGGGCTGCCCCATATCAGTAAAGAGAGAGTTAATATGAGGATAATGTTAGTGTGTATCACAAGTCACAGCCACTTCATAGCCCAAGGCTTCAAGCATATTTCTGTCTTTATTGGGTGCAAGACCTTCCGTAGTAAGATAGTTCCCGATAACTATGGCATTGGTACCTGCCTCAAACATCTCTTTTTCATGTCCTGTAAACAGCAGTTCTCTACCTCCTGCAACCATAAGCAGTGCATTTTCTCCCAGTAGGGAACGTGCTTTTGAAATAATATAAAGAGATTCTTCAAGCTCTATGTTGCGGCTCTTTATAGGCAGTGCAGGGTTAGGATGATAAAAATTCAACGGTGTGGATTCCGGAGAGAGTGAAGCAATGGCATGTAAAAGTTCATCTCTGTCTTTGAGTGTTTCTCCCATACCGAAAATCCCGCCGCTGCAGAGTGCCAGTCCTGTGGACTTAACATTTTCACACGTATCATAACGTTCACTCCATGCATGTGTTTGGCAGATATCTGCATAATATCGTTCAGAAGTCTCCAAATTGTGGTTATAGCTGTCTATACCATGCTCTTTTAGGTAGCTTAGCTGCTCTTTTGTCGCTGTACCGTTACAGGCGATAAGATTAAGCCCTTCAATTTCAGCTTTGATCGCTTGCGCCGCACGGGCAACAAAATCCACTTTTTTATCATCCAACCCTTTGCCTGCAGTAACTAAACAGTATCCTAATGCACCGTTTTCTTTTGCCATTTTTGCTTCATTGACGATCTGAGAGATCTCTTTATAGTTATAGCGTTGTATATTTGCATGGTATCGTACACTCTGAGTGCAGAATTTACAATCTTCCTGACATGTCCCGCTTAATATATTATTGATCGCACATAAAAATATCTCTTTACGATTGGGCATAGTGTGCCTTGCTATATTGGATTTTGATTTTAATCATTTTGAAATTATAGCTAAAGCGTATTATATTTCATATGGCAACAAAAGCTTATTTATCTAACTATATCAATTTTATGTTACAATCATACATTATTATGTGATACTTTGGGGGAGGAGTAACGTTGTGAACCGATGAAAAAGTTAATGATTCTGTTGTTCCTCTTTCATACTGTTTTTGTACAAGCAATCGATCAAGAAATGATCATAAGTGCAGAAAAAGAGACTTCAAAAGCAGCTTACTCCTTATATGAATTAGAAAAGTTTTTTCAGGAAAACCAAACGGCAAAAGAATTGAAAACAGATGAGCATTTGGAATTAAGTATGGAACTGCTTGATGATTATGTGCTTACCGTTATTAAGCCTATTAAAACGATTTCATTAAAAAATCGCTTGAAATTATTACTTCAAACCAGATATCCTCATGCATTTATTGTTCCGGACAGACATCAAGCTTTTGCTAAGACTACTCTTCCTGTACAAAAAAAGAGACTTAACAGTGTTAAGGCGACGAGTAGTGTTCCTCAAACCAAGAAAAGTATGAAACATGTTGTAAAAAAAGATTCTTTGATCAAGGGACTTTCAAATGAGTGGTTGGCATTGATCGTACTTGCTTTAGCCGGACTTCTTTTGGTCTATCGCAGTACACGGCAGATCAACAAGATCAAGAAATTACAACAAAAACTTGAAATGTATCAGGAAAAAGTCGAGACCCAAATGGATTATATAGGAGAACAATATGAATAGAATATTCCATTATATACTGTTAATGATCTTTTTTTCAGGAATATCAATAGCTGCGTCTTCATCGAATTTTATTGTTTTAACAGCTAGTGAATCGAATAATACAGTCAATGAAGCGATAGATAAATATGAGCAGCTGATGACGCAGGATCAGATACTTTTACAGTTACAAAGTAAAGAAGGATTCCGTCCGGACGTTTTAAAAGAAAACGGTATGTATCTTTTGAAAGTTGGACCGTTTCACAACAGTGATGCTCTTACTCTAGCTTATTTAAAGAGCAGAAGTCTTTTCCCCGAAGCATTTATTTTAGAGAATACAACTCCACAGAAAGTGATTGTTCCTAAAACAAAATATGTAGAAAAGAAAGTCTATATTGAAAAAGAAGACCCGACATTATGGACTGCATTATTTGGTTTAGGAATCATCGGTATTTTTGCTCTTTTCCTCTCGTCTGATCAGATCAAGCATATTAAAATGAGACATGCAAAAATGCAGGAAAAACAACAAGAGACAGAAAAACGACAAAATTTTATTCTTGCAAAAATGGGAGAGAAAATACAAGATGCAGTGATAGAGAACCTTAAAAGTGAAACGAAGATACTTGAGGCACCCATAAAAAGTAAGGAACTTGTTGAAATAAAAGATGAGATAAAAAATATTAAAAAATACGATGATGACCTGCTCAATACTACCTATGAAATGATCGATTTCTTAAAAATAAAATCAGGTAATATTGTTCTTCATCAGGAACCGTTCCAGCTTAGTACACTGTTACATAAATTAACAAATGCCATTTCTGCTTTGCTTAAAAAGAATAATAATATGTTTTATTATGACGTAAAAACAAATGTGACAAGATATCTTGTTGGGGACTCTCTCCGTATTTTCCAGGTATTGCATAATGTACTTACGAACTCTTTGGAGGATGAAGACAACGCAAACGGTAAAGTGATGTTGTCTATAGAGATAAATGAGAAAGGGAAAGAGCTTCTTTTCAAGATCATGAATGAGAACCAGTATTTAGATCAGGAAAAGATCGATTCTCTGTTCGTTCCAAGCAGTTGGGAGGAACTTCAAAAGACAAATAAAGATCTTGGATTTTTTGTAACCAATGAGCTTGTTTCCCAAATGAACGGAAAGTTTGTGATTGAAAGCAGTCAGAAAAATGGTACGATATATGAGTTGCGGTTGCCGTATATCAAAGATGTACAAGAGAGAAGCAATAAAGAAAGATTGCGAGAAATACTAGAAGGGAAAAATGTTCATATTATTGATGATGATACCCTTAACATGGAAACTTTAAAATATATTCTGGAATCTTTTGATGTGAAAGTCGAACGGGAATTGACATCCCATTTTAGACAACATAAACCTAAAAATGCGGATTGGGATATTGTTGTGCTGAATTCAAAAGATATTACTCCTATGCACTTGGAATTCTTTCAGGAGATGCGCCAAGAAAAAGGATTGAAAGTTATATTGATGCATGAGATCTTTGAATCAGAGGATCTAGCAGATATCGCTCTGCAGATCACCGATGCAGAAATTTACAGTCCGGTCATACCCGGAGATGTTGAAGAAGTACTGTTCCAGCTTTTTATGGCACCGAAGGAGCCAGATGCGGTAATAGAAGAGACAAATGCCACGCCTTATGAGCACAATCTAAATACGATCAAGATCACTGAGGCACCGGAGGTATCCAGGGAAGGGTTCCGAAAATTTGCGGGTAAAGATATTTTGATCGCTGAAGATAATTTTGTGAATCAAAAAGTAATGAGCAGTATATTGAGTGCTTCTGATATACGTGTACATAAAGCAGAAAACGGTCTTCAGGCATTGGAAATACTCCAGGACTATAATATTGATCTGATCTTGATGGATATGAGTATGCCGGTAATGGACGGTTTTGCAGCAACAAGAAAAATAAAAGAAGACCCAAAATTAAAGAATATACCTATCATTGCTGTAACCGGGTTGGGGTTTAACCATGAGATAGAACGTATGGGACAAGTAGGAGTGGATGCCTGTATTGTAAAACCTTTTAAAATCGGGCAACTCTATACTGCTATGGACAGATATCTGATTCAAGAAGAGACCATTCCTCAGAACCAAGAGGATCAGACTGATAAATATATACCGAATGAAGAAGTACTGGATGTACAGCAAGGTATTATTAATGCACACAATGAAATATTTTACAGAGAGATACTTGAGGAGGTAAAAGAGTTGTTGGAAAATTCTAATGAACACTTCCTCTCAATGATCTCTGAAAGAAAATTACAAGAGCTGCAGGTATTCTCGCGTGATACCTTGAGTCTGGTTGAAACTGTCGGTGCAGTTCGTTTAACAAAAATATTTAAGGAGATATTGGTCTTTTTGGCAAACAAAAAAGGAGTCTCATTAGAAGAATATATCCCTATCTATAAAAAAGAGTGGAGCAAACTTAAAAGAGAGATTGAACTCTATCTTAAGCGTTGATTTCCTCTTTATGTTTGCATTTGAAACATTCGTAGACCTCTTTGCCTCGTAATGTTTTACTACCCATGATATAACCACACTCCGGGCATTTTTTATTTACAGGTTCAAAGTTTGCTATGAATTTACATTTCGGGTAATTGACACAACCAAAGAATTTTCCTCTTCGACCTTCTCTTTCCTGAAGTTTTCCACCACATTCCGGACAAGGGACACTCAACTCTTTAGGAGGAGTAAGTGATTTTGCATTTTTACATTTAGGGTAGGCGGAACATGCAAGGAATTTTCCTCTTTTTGAATTTTTTATGACCATCATTGATCCACACTTCTCACACTTCTCATCCGTCTCTTCAGGACCCTCTACCTCAGTACCATCGGTATTTTTGGTATATTTACACTTGGGGAAGTTGGAACAGGCAATAAATTCACCATAACGTCCTTTTCTTAAAAGAAGCTCTGATCCGCACTTTGGACAGTTCTCTCCGGTAGGAATGGCAACTTTAAGACTTTTAATGTTTTTCTTCCCCTCTTCTATTTTTTGCATAAAAGGGGTATAGAATTCTTTGAGTATGGTCTGCCAGTTTGTTTGACCTTCAGCTACTTTATCAAGTGTCTCCTCCATATTTGCCGTAAAACCACTGTCAACAATTTCAGGGAAATGTTTTTCCAGCATCTCTATTACGGTAAATGCCACTTCTGTAGGGTGTATACGTTTTTTTTCTATTTCAATATATTTACGTGTTTGCAGTATGGTCACTGTAGGAGCATAGGTACTAGGACGTCCGATACCAAGAGATTCCAGTTTTTTAATGAGGCTTGCTTCATTATATCGTGCCGGAGGTTCTGTAAAATGCTGCTCCTGTTTGATCTCATCCAGTGTTACTGCTTGCCCCTTTTCCAGTTCCGGTAATAATTTATCTTTTTCGTTATATCCGGTTACTTTATAGAATCCGTCAAAAAGAAGTTTTCTTCCGCTTGCTTTAAAAGTACATTTGTCACCTTTAAAAAGAATGGTTTGTGATTCAAGCTCTGCTTCTGTCATCTGGCAAGCCAGAAAACGGTTATAGATAAGCCTGTAAAGTTTCAGCTCATCAACAGAGAGGTAATCTGCAGCTTTTTTGGCATCAAAATCAACCATGGTTGGACGAATGGCTTCATGGGCTTCCTGTGCCCCTTTGGATTTGGTTACATAATTTTTTGCTTTGCTTGGCAGATATTTCTCTCCATAAGTAGTTTTAATGTAGTCACGGGCAGCCTCAACAGCCTCTTTGGCAAGGTTCATAGAGTCGGTTCTCATGTAGGTGATCACACCCATTGTTCCTTTATCTGTTTTTACACCTTCATAAAGTTTTTGAGCAACCATCATAGTCTTTTTAGGAGAAAAACCAAGTTGTGTAGAAGCCGCCTGCTGCAGTGTTGATGTCATGAAGGGTGCAGGTGTTTTTGTTTTTCTTTTAGTTTTGTCTATAGAGGCTACGATGAAAGATTCATTCTTCGCTGCTGTGGAGATCTCCGTAGCATCCGCTTCTGTTTTGATGGTCAGTTTTTCAATTTTAAGACCGTTATAGTCATAGATGGAAGCATCAATGTTTTTTTGGAACAGGGCATCGACGCTCCAGTACTCTTCAGGTTTAAATGCTTTGATCTCACGTTCTCTGTCTACGACTATTTTAAGGGTAGAACTCTGCACTCTACCTGCACTAAGTCCCTTTTGGATCTTACTGGCAAGCAGTGGAGAGAGTTTATACCCGACAATACGATCGAGAAGTCTTCTTGTCTGTTGTGCATCTACAGAGTCCATATCTACTTTGCGTGGTGTCTCAAGTGCATGCTGAATAGCGGACTTGGTGATTTCATGAAAAACGATACGTGGAAGCTCAGTCGGCTCTTTCCCTATGGCTTTGGCAATATGATACCCGATAGCTTCACCCTCACGATCCTCATCGGTCGCGATAAAGACTGTCTCTGCTTCTTTAGCGAGTTTCTTTAACTCTTTGACCGTAGGATTTGCATCTCTAGGGATAGAATATTTAGGTACCAGGTCTCCTGTTTCATCATCTATGGTGATACCAAATGTGCTCTTGGGAAGGTCACGTATATGTCCTTTGGAAGCAATAACTTTATAGTTTTTGCCTAAGAAGTTGGTAATGGTTCGTGCTTTTGCCGGTGATTCGACTATGATCAGATTTTTCATTTATACTTACTTTATAGAGTGAGATTTTTTGGCATTGTAGCACATTTGTGAGTAAAAGCAATAGAAAGAGAATTGAAAACTTGACATATTTTGATAAATAAGTGCTATAATGCATCGAATAAAAAATAGATATGGGGAAAAGATATATGAGAATGTTTATGAGAATATTATTAGTTTTAAGTGGATTGGTTTTAGTTGGTTGTGGTGGGGGAGGAGGTCCTTCTGGAGATGGAGGAACAAATCCTTCAGAACCTTCAGCAGTAATCTATATAAATAAAAAATTACCAGTAATTCAAGAAAATAGTATCCCTGGAGTTTTATTGGATGAGCAGTCTGTAAATTCTAAAAAAATCAAGAAACAATATAAAGAAATAGGTGATCTGAGTTTAGCTTACATGCAATTAAAAAAGAAAGCAACTTTCTTTTATAAAAAGCAACTTCAAATGAATATGGAATTAGGATATATGGACTCAATTTGGGAACAAATAGAGTCATATTGTCAAGGGAATAATATTTGCAGTATACCAAGTGAAAAAATAGTATTTACATATACAGAATCACTCTATAAAAGAGATATGGCATTAATTACAAAATTTGAAGAAAAGACTGGTATAGAGTATCAAAATGATGGGATCATGAAAGAAGATTTAAAAACTATTATTGGAAAATCAGCTAAACTATCATCCGCAAAGTTAATTATAGATGATGAAGCAGAGTATAAATATGTATTAAGTACGGAACAGTTAAGTGACCAAGGAGAGAACTCAAATTTAGAACGCAGTATTGTGAAATGGAATGATAAAAATAATAATTATTTTGTTAGAGAGGAAACTGAGGATACGATTGATGGCAAAAGTTCAGGAAAACCAAGTTGGACACAGTATGAATATAGTGAAATAAGTGGAGAGAAAATTAATAAGTTCACAAGTGAAAAAATATTTTTAGGAGAGCATAAAGAGATTTTAGAGTTTAGAGAAGAAAAGAGTGCAACTTATTTTGTTCATGATATCCCAGGAGAAATAACATATCATGCAGAAGGAAATTTGCGTTACAGTGGAGGAGACATGACAGTATCTGATACCGAAGGGTATTATAGTTATGAAAAGTTTGATGAAAATGGATATATCGTTGAAACAGTAAATTGTATACGTGATAGTCAAAATCTTTCACAAGAACCTTCTGAAAATGGCTTTTGTGCTCTAACTGGAGAGAATACTATTAAAAATATTCTGATAAAAAATGTATATGGAATGGGGCCATTTCTTGCTACAACTGAGATTAATGTACAAAAAGAACATTCCTTAATCACGTTTGATGAAAATAATACTATTCATGCAATTATAAATTGTTCAAACTTTACAGCAAACTATACTATTGATAAAAAGGGAATATGGTTTGCGAATGTTGTGGAAGAGAGAAATGAGACATTAACATGTTTAACACATGATCTTGAAGATAACTTCATTGAGTTTATTGAAAAAGGTTTTTCTTTTTCCGAAAGTGGTTATTATGTAGAGTTTGGTTTGATGGCAGATCTTGAAACTATAGGAGAGAAGGGTACTTTTGATTATAAAAAATTTATGGATGGACTATTATCAGAGAAATATGTGGATAGTTATACAATGAATAATGTACTGCATGTGACTTCTTGGGATGGTGTTTTTTATAGTCCTAAAGAGAATAAAGAGTATTTTCTAGCCTCTTCTCCAAGTATGCAAATTGAAAATGAGAAAATTTATATAGATTTATTAGATACAACATTTGAAGCAGAAATTGTAGTCATAGATGGTAATACTATAGAATTTAAGAATATAGTTAGAAATGATAAACAAAATGTTACATATCCTAATCGAAATTGTACGGATGAACCTGGTCCAAATGAATGTACCGATGGTTATAGTGCAGATAAACAATACGAAGATAAAAATTTTGCTGATGTAATTAATACTTTTTTAAATGGAAAAGTATATGTGAGTAA
>Ga0256828_1000175_pt1 | contig 43441 bp, 42 predicted proteins | sample CV88metaG_FD_185993 | JGI IMG/M metagenome (GOLD analysis project Ga0256828, IMG submission 185993) | Hydrothermal vent microbial communities from East Pacific Rise, Pacific Ocean - CV88 | ecosystem: Environmental > Aquatic > Marine > Hydrothermal vents | place: Pacific Ocean: East Pacific Rise...
TCTTTACACAAAGAGAGACCCCCCTGTTTGATGGCTTAGATAAAGATTTTTACCTCTACTTTGTCCACTCCTATCATGCGGTATGCGAAGATAAGTATGCTATAGGAAAAACCTACTACGGTTATGAATTTGTGAGTGCCGTTCAAAAAGAGAACATCTACGGCATCCAACCCCACCCCGAGAAGAGCCATGAGAATGGCTTAAAGATTATCAAAAATTTTGTTAACCTGTAGGGTTGGTTTTAGCCAACCATGAAACACCAAAAGGAAAACCAATGAGTGAACATATAAAAAATATAGAGATTAAAAATTTTAAATGTTTTGATGATTTCCAAGCCGAGGGCTTTGGTCGGGTGAATCTCATTGGTGGGAAGAATAATGTGGGGAAGACGGCGTTTATGGAGGCGATTTATATAAGTAATTCTAAAAATAATTTAAAACATATTATTAGTATACGATATGTAGCCGATATTCTATGGGATTTATGGAAAGAGATTGGAAAGAAATTTATCAGTAATCTTATAGATGAAAAGATAGAAAAATATAAAAAAAGTCATATTCAAACCAATTTAAATGATTTAAAAGTAAATATAAAATTTAAAAGTAGTAATAAAACAACTAAGAATAACTATGAAAATTTATATAGTTCAATTATTAAAAATGAGTTAGAGGATAGATTAGATAATTATATAAAAGAGTTTGATGCTAGTATTGAAAAATTCAGAATTATAAACAGTCAACCCTATTGTAAAAAAAATGGGGATTTTTATAATATCAATGAATTTGGAGATGGTTTAGGAAAATTTATCTATTTTATAATGCTTTTGTTGTCACAAAAAAATGCAATTATTTTAATAGACGAAATAGAAAATGGAATCCATTATACAAATTTAGATAGATTATGGGAAATAATCCTAATACTCTCACAAGAACAAAATGTTCAAGTCTTTGCCACAACTCATTCCAAAGAGTGTATAGAATCATTTAATCGAGTACAAAAAAAGTTGGAAGATAAAGATACCTATTATTTTGAAATGGCAAAAAATAGTAAAACAGACAAGATATTTATGACTCAGATTGATTGTGAACAGTTAGCGTATGGGCTTTCTCATAATGAAGGAATTCGAGGTGAGTAAGCTTTTAATTGTTGAAAGTAATGCAGATAAATTTTTTATTGAGGCTTTATTAACCCATATAAATTTAAATATAGAGGTAGGTGAACCTTTATGCTTGGTTGATGATTATGAGTGTATTGGTGGCATGGGAAATTTAGAGCAGAAGTTAAAGTTTGTTTTGACCAATATCAATAAGGGAAAAGTAGATAAAGTGGGCATTATTTTTGATGCAGATAGTATGGGAATAGAAAAACGAGAAGAAGAGATAAAAGAGAAAATAATCTCTGTATTTAATAAGTATGATGAAGATATATTCTCAATTTATATTATGAACAGAGATGGATTTGGAGAGTTAGAAGATATTTTAAAAGAGATAAAAACAACGGACTCTTTATATGCAGACTGTTTAGATAATTGGAGAGAATGTTTATCCAAAAATAAAATAGAAGTTTCAGACAAAATTTTTAATAAATTTTGGATTAATAACTATGTTATGTATGATACTTGCATCTCTAGTAAACATAGGGGAAAAAAAGATAAATATTGTATTTTTGAATATGCAATGAAAAATAAAGATATATGGAATTTTGACCACAAAATTTTAAACGATTTAAAAAAATTCTTAAAAGAACTAGGAGAATAGATATGACAATACTACCAGCCATAGACCTAAAAGATGGCAAAGCCGTACGCCTAAGCAAAGGCTTGATGGACTCAGCCAAGATTTACAGTGATGAACCATGGCACGTTGCTAAACGATTTGAAGCGTTAGGGAGCGAGTGGGTTCACTTGGTTGATCTCAATGGTGCCTTTGCAGGGAAGCCTGAGAATCTAGAGCAGATTAAAAAGATTCGTCAAAATTGTGATTTAAAATTAGAGCTTGGCGGGGGAATTCGTGATGAAGAGACCATCAAGATGTATTTGGAGCTGGGAATTGACCGATTGATTTTGGGCTCCATTGCGGTGAAAGATCCTGATTTTGTTAAGGAGATGGCATCGAAGTATCCCATCGTCGTAGGAATTGATGCGATTGATGGGATGGTGGCTGTCGAGGGGTGGGCAGAGACTTCGGACATGAAAGCGACGGATCTTGCCCGTGAGTTTGCATCGTGTGGTGTGGAGGCGATTATCTGTACCGATGTAGGACGAGATGGGATGATGACGGGGGTCAATATCGAGTTTACCAAAGCGATCCAAGAGGCTTCGGGGCTAGAGACCATTGCGAGTGGTGGGCTTAAAGACATGAAGGATATTTATGCTCTTATGGAGGCAGGTATTGATGGCACGATTGTGGGTAAAGCCTTTTATGAGGGAACCCTTGATCTTGAAGAGGCGTTTGCTGTTGTCAATAAGGTAGAGGCATGAAAGATCGCTATTATGAGTTGACCATAACGGTTGAGAATGAGGATTTTGTCGAGTTTTTGGCGGATTTTGTTGCCAATATTGTAGGGGATGGGGTCGAGATAGGACGCAACCATATTATTGTACGCTCTCAGAGTGATTTAACCTCTCTTCAAGAGAACATCAATGCTCTGCTTGGAACCCTTGGTGGGCACATTGAGGTGAGCTATCAACTCGAAGAGAAAGAGAACAAAGATTGGATCGCCACCTATCAGAACTCCATTGAACCTATTGAGGCAGGGAAATTTTATATTTATCCTAGTTGGTATGAGCCCAAAGCGGGTAAGATTAATATCAAGATTGATCCCGCTTTGGCATTTGGTTCGGGGCATCATGCCACGACCTTCTCGTGTCTTGAAGCAATTGGAGAGTATCTTCGAGGAGATGAGCGGGTTTTGGATGTGGGGTGTGGTTCGGGTATTTTAGGCTTGGCATGTACCAAGCTTGGAGCCAAAGTCGAGCTGTGCGATACTGATCCCATCTCGGTGGATGCGTGCGAGAAGAACTTTGCCCTCAACGGAGCAGAGTACGAAGAGCTCTGGGAGGGATCTGCCAATCAAGCCCAAGGGGAGTATGAGGTGGTGATTGCCAATATCATTGCCGATGTGTTGAAATTTATCGCCAATGATCTTAAAAAAGCAACAAAAGTGGGTGGATACTTGATTCTTTCAGGTATTTTGGATACAAAAGAGAAGCAGGTTCTTCCGCTTTATGCCGATTTGGAACTCGTAGAGCGAAAACAGAAAGAAGAGTGGGTAACACTTGTATATAGGAAATCAGAGTAGATGAACAATCAAGAGAATAACAATAACAACAATAACAACAATAATAACAATAACTTTTTTAACGACAATCCACTGTTGGCATTTGCCATCTTTTCGGTGGTGGTGATTATCCTCTTTAAATCCTTTGTGGGTGAGGGGGATACGGGTATTTCTGAGTTTATGGGCAATCAACCCATTGCCAAAACCGAACGGGTCAAGTACTCGGACATTAAGAAGTTTATCAAAGAGGACAAGGTTGCTTCGGTCAAGATTACCAGTTCGACCATTGAAGCGATTGATAAGAGTGGGCATATTCGCTATGTGGCACAAAATGTCCCCGCGTTTGATGAACGACTTATTCCTATGCTTGAAGATCATAACATTACCTATGAAGGACGCATCGGTGAGGGGTTGGTCTCAGAGCTTATTGGCATGCTTTTACCAATCTTTATCTTTTTTGGGATCTGGCTCTTTTTAGCCAAAAAGATGTCCAAAGGGATGGGAGGCATCTTGGGTGCGGGCAAAGCGGACAAGCTGATCTCTTCAGAGAAACCCGATGTCAAATTTGATGATGTCCAAGGGGTACAAGAGGCAAAAGATGAGGTGGTTGAGATTGTTGATTTTCTTAAATACCCAGAGCGGTACATTGAACTTGGTGCCAAGATCCCTAAAGGACTTTTGCTTGTGGGACCTCCAGGTACGGGTAAAACACTTTTGGCAAAAGCGGTCGCGGGTGAAGCGGGGGTTCCCTTTTTCTCGGTGAGTGGATCGAGTTTTATTGAGATGTTTGTGGGGGTTGGGGCAAGCCGTGTGCGTGACCTTTTTGAACAAGCCAAGAAAAATGCCCCTTCGATTATCTTTATTGATGAGATTGATGCGATTGGTAAATCCAGAGCCTCTGGCGGACAGATGGGGGGGAATGATGAGCGTGAACAGACCCTCAATCAGTTGCTTGCGGAGATGGATGGATTTGGTACCGATACCCCTGTGATTGTTTTAGCAGCCACCAACCGACCCGAGACACTCGATGCAGCACTCTTGCGAGCGGGGCGATTTGATCGACAGGTGTTGGTGGATAAGCCTGATTTTGCAGGGCGTTTGGCGATTTTAAAAGTCCACTCCAAAGATGTTAAGCTCGATGAGTCGGTCGATCTTGAGGTGGTGGCTAAGCAGACCGCAGGTCTAGCGGGTGCTGATCTTGCCAATATTATTAATGAAGCTGCACTGCTTGCGGGTCGAGCCAATAAAAAGACCATTATGCAAGAGCAACTACTCGAAGCGATTGAACGTGCCTTTGTGGGACTCGAGAAGAAGAACCGTAAGGTCTCAGATGTTGAAAAACGTATTGTGGCGTACCATGAGAGTGGGCATGCCCTGATGGCAGAACTTACCGAAGGGGCGACACGGGTAACCAAAGTCTCGATTATTCCACGAGGATTAGGAGCCTTGGGGTATACCCTGCACCTGCCCGATGATGAGGATCGTTTCTTGAAGCGAAAATATGAGCTGATGGCAGAGATTGATGTCCTCCTTGGTGGACGAGCCGCTGAGGAGGTCTTTTTAGGTGAGATCTCCACAGGAGCGGGCAATGACCTCGATCGTGCAACTGCGATTCTTAAAGACATGATTACCGTGTATGGAATGAGTGATGTGGCAGGATTGATGGTACTTTCACGATCTCAGAGCTCCTTCCTTGGTGGGGGGATGGTCTCCAATGACTACAGCGAGCAGATGGCACAAGAGATCGATAACAGCATCAAAAAGACCCTTGATGAGAGGTACGAGTATGTCAAAAAGACCCTACGTGAATATGATGGAGCGATCGAGAAGATGAGTGCGGTGTTGCTGGATGTCGAAGTGATTGAGGGGGATACGGTTCAAGAGATTATTCTTGATTTTGAAAAAGAGAAAGGGATGGCATCACGCATGAAGCATGTTAAATCCTCAGATCAAGAGAGCAATAAAGAGGATTCTCAAGAGGAGGCTTAATCGAGCCACTCTTGATGTGTTATAAAGAAATTGTAGCAAGCTGAGATATCTTTAAAATGGTAGGTAGCTTGCTCGATAATACGATTACCAATGGCAATACTTTTGCCAATTTTGGCATAAAGGGCAAGGTCTATATCGCTCTGCTTATCTCCAATCATCCATGATCGTTTTAGATCGATTCTATACTCTTGGCAAATCTCATCAATCATGCCTGTTTTGGGTTTACGACACCCACATATCTCTTCTGGGGCATGGGGGCAGAACTTAACCGCTTCAATGGGGATATCATGAGATTTAAATATATGTAACATCCAAGAGGTTAATGTTTTAAAATCCTCAAGGCTATAGTATCCTCGTCCAATACCTGATTGATTGGTAACAATAAAAAGTTTATAGTTGTGTTGAATAAAAAGATGTAGAAGATCAAAGATTTTAGGATTAAAAACAAAATCTTCGATACGGTGGACATAACCGTGATCGACATTGATAATGCCATCACGGTCTAAAAAAAGGGCTTTGTCCATTTTAGTAGGTAAACTTTAATCCTGCAAACCAACCGTTGTTGAAGGTGTAGTCAGTGTTGCCTTTAAAGCCTGTAATAATATTGCGGTATCCACCATAGACCTTGACATTTTGGATCATCTCCATATCGGCAATGGCTTTGAACTCACTATATTTTTCTGCATCACCAAACGCCAATGCACCTGGGGCATAGAGCATTTTCCCTTCCATTGAGACGGGAGGAATATTAAACATCAAAGGAGGAAAGACATAACGAATCTTTGCCATAAGAGGTAGGTAGGTATAACTATCATCGATATTTCCCTCTTTGGTATCTGCCCAGATAAATTTGGCACCAAAAGTCAGCTCGACCCCTTCGACCCCTTCAAGTTTGTTTGTAGCACCAATTCCTGCACCAATGAGTGCAGCTTCTTGTTTGGTACTGTCGATATTAATAAAGTTAACATCGGCTTGAAAAATGGTACTGCTAGTCTGCAATGCAGCAAGGTTTCGAGAGTCTAGAACCCCTTCGAGTTCTAGATCATTTTCATTGATATTGATTCCTGCACTACTCTGTGCGAATAACACTCCAGAGGTGATAAGTGACCCCATGATTACTTTTTTGAACATTTTATATCTCCATCGTTTTTTGTGTTATTATACCATATAATGTTTTATTACCCATTGTAGTCTAAAAGTTAGCTTACATATATTTTTTAAGTACCTCAGGAATGGTAATGGAGCCATCCTCATTTTGGTAGTTTTCCATAATGGCAATCAGTGTTCGTCCTACTGCTAAGGCAGAGCCATTAAGGGTGTGGACAAGTTGGTTCTTTTTATCCTCTTTGTAGCGGATTTTTGCCCGTCTAGCTTGGAACTCTCGGGTATTGGAGATAGAAGAGATCTCTCGGTATTTGTTTTGTCCAGGGAGCCAGACTTCAAGATCGATGGTCTTTGCCGCAGAGAAGCCAAGATCCCCACCACAGAGCTCTACTAGACGGTGGGGGAGCCCTAGTCGAGTAAGAATATCTGAGGCATTTTCAACCATCATCTCAAAGATTTTATCACTCTCTTGAGGTTTGGCGATGGCAACCATTTCGACTTTGTCAAATTGGTGTTGTCGGATCATTCCTCTGGTGTCGCGTCCTGCACTTCCTGCCTCTTTTCGAAAACAAGGGGTATAGGCAGTGAGGAGAATGGGCAATGCTTTTTCAGATAGAATCTCATCATGATAGAGATTGGTTAATGGGACTTCAGCAGTGGGAATAAGGTAGAGATCTTCTCCTTCAATCTTGAAGAGATCATCTCCAAATTTGGGTAGCTGACCTGTCCCTTGGAGCATCTGTGCATTGTTGATGAAAGGAACATAGACCTCTTCGAATCCTTTTTCTCGGTTAACATCCAAAAAGAAGTTGATTAGTGCTCGCTCAAGTCGAGCCGCCTCACCACGAAGAACAGAGAAACGGCTCTTTGCCAGTTTAACCCCACGCTCAAAATCGATCCAGCCATTCTGTTCCGCAAGTGCCCAGTGCTCTTTGGGTTCAAAATCAAATGTACGGGGGGTAAGTACCTTTTTGAGCTCGATATTGTCATCTTCGTTTTCTCCTTCAGGGACGCTTTCATCAGGAAAGTTGGGCATGGCAAGTGCCATGCTTTGGAGTGCTTCATTAGCTTCATTGGCGATGGCTTGGAGTTTAGAGATCTGCTCTTTATTGGCATCAACTTTGGCTTTAAGCTCGCTGATATCTTTGCCTTCGCGTTTATATTGACCAAAAAGTTTGGACATTTTGTTCTGTTGGGCTTTTGCCTCTTCGAGTTGGGCATTGGCAGCTTTGAGTTGAGAGAAGAGCTCTTCGAGTTGGCTAAGGGTTGTCTGTGCTACCCCTTTTTTAGCAAGTTTTGCACTCGCCTCTTGAAAGTTTTTCTGGATATATTTAAGATCAATCATCATTATTACCTAAGATAAAATTTTGGAAATTATAGTCAAAACTAAAGAAGAGAATGATTAATCAATTTATTTGAACCAAGAGCCATAAGGGCTCTTGGGTTTTAGAGGATTAGAAGTCTTGAATAAAGCTGGCTACTTGACACTCTTCAAAGCTAAAGGTACCACTTTTACTTAGATCGATGAGCTCTAGAGTAATATCCCAATAGGCGATATCTCCATTTTCACTCCCTTGGCAGTCACTTAGTGTACGGATTTCACTGTTTTCTCTAAATCCTGTGACCACTACGTTTTCTGCTTTGGTTTTACATACTACTCTAGCATTACGTACCCAGTAACTATCTTCGGTTCCCGTATCTACCTCAAAAGCAAAACTTTTATGTGTTGGGATGGTAGTGTTGACATCAATGTTGATACTCTCTGGAGTCTTTACCCCTTGTAGACTCTTAAGGGTTTCAAAATGTACTTCGCCACTCTGTTGTGCTTTGTCTGAGAAGTTTACACCCAGTGCAATCTTTTTCCCGATCATGTGGGCAGGAAACTTTAGTGTTACGTAGGTTTTCCCCTCTTCGTCCAGTTTATAAATTCCCTCGGTTGAATCGATTTTTAGCTCCCACTCTTTGGACTCACTGCTACAGATCTCTTTGTAGTAGTTGTGTCCCACTGCAAAGCCAAGATCTTGATGATTCCCGCCATAGTAGGCATCGGTAAGCTCAAGGCTAGATGGAGTATAGTTGTAGGGATCAATATCCCATTTTCCTAAACTCTCATTTGCCATAACATTACCAAAGAGGAATAGAAAGTCACGACTGGTATCAATGGAGTCAAAGAGATCGGCATTGATTGAGAATGAGGCGAGATGATTTTCTGGGTCAGCGATGATCTCTCCTTTGGTTGAGCTGTGTTGTCCATGCAAGATTCGATCTCCATGGGGATCATTGGTAAACTCTGCCATGGCAGAGATATTGATCTGAGAGGGGACATTGACCACGTTGTTGTATTTGTCGGATGCAGAGATTAAGAACTTCTCTTCGAACCATTTTGTCTCAAAGTTATACTCCACTCCAGCAGGGTTAATGGAGAAGGCCGTAGGGACTCCAGAGAGAATGGTAATAGGAAGTGTCATCTCTAGATCATGAATCTCTCCTCGGTTATTGGTATAGTTAACGGCAATATCAAAGTTAACAACCCCCGATTTATTGTAGGTCTGAATGTAGAGGTCAATGCCATTTTCTTCGTAAAAAGTGAGAGAATCAAATGCCATGCCATGATCGTTGTTGTAGTTGGTGGGATCTATGAGTTTGGCTTTAGTAGGATCATTGCTCTTAATGGTAATGGTATGGATATCTTGTGCTTCTACGGTTTTATTGCTATCAACATTAAAGAAGAAGAGTTTATATCGTTTTTGACTCTCTAGTGCTATACGGGGTTGATTGTCTTGTGCTTGAAGCTCTACGGCATAATCAAAGATGGAGGTGGTATCTTTGTGGGTAAGATTTCCATCGATCTCAATGGGTTGATACTCCGAAGTGTATTGGACGCGGTTAGAGGTTCCATCGTAATCAAGTTTGGTATTGGCATAGATTGTATAGCCTGTAGGGGTACAGGGACGAGTAAACTCAGCACTTAAGACAAGTTTATGTGTCTCTTGTGGTTCTCTAAAAAGTAGGGTATTGTCTACAATATTGAGTTGACTCTTACTGATTCGACAGGCGTTAAGATCGACCACAATATCATAAAGCTCTGCTTCGACCCCTTGGGGGTAATTGCCTTGCATGTAGAACTCCATGTAGAACTCTTTTTGTTCTGCATCCAGCAGTGTTTTTTGGGTCTGAATGACAATATCTTCGCTTGTTCCTGTTGTGGTAGCACTTTCGGTTCCTCCACAGGCACTTAAGCCTATTCCCAAGAGTGTAAGAAGCATATATTTTAGTAATTTTTGTTTCATCTTTCGCTCCTTTTTAATAGATATAGTTAACAGCAAAAACAAAAGAGCCAATATCATCGACTTGATTAATGTCTGAGAAGGAGTAGCGGTAACCAAAGTCAAAATCAACTTCACGCAGGACATTCCAAGCCACACCTGCTTGTCCACCGTAGATAAAGCCATCGGTATCAACACCCCCTTTATCTTCGTAGGTGAGCCACCCGATGTGACCTCCTAAATAGGGCTTAAAGATAATATCATCGGTTTTATAAAGGCTTGCCCAGACAAAGTGATCAAAAGTTAACATGGTTCTGAAATACTCTTGAGAATTTTTGCTAAAGTGGTGTCCTGAGAGGGTGGTTCGCCACTCTTCATTTTGGGCACCAATGCGTAGACCAAACTCTACACCACTGTTCTCTTGGGGGGCACCAATAACATTTTTAGATTTAACCGTACCATAGCCTGCTTCAATACCCAAGAAGCGTTCTGAACTAAAATCATCTTTGGCATGTACCATACCAGAGAGAAGAAGTGTTGTTAGTAGTGTCTTTTTTAACATAACTCTCTAATCCTTTTAGAATAAACTTATTTAAATATTAAAAAAAATTTTTAATTTAAATTTAATAATACCGCCTCATCTGTTAGAATAACCTTAATATTTTTTTAAAACAATTTATTAATATTTTATTTGTCTTTATTTTTAATTAATTGAGTTAGATAATGTTATTAAGGGTTTTTTGAACCATTTTTTTTTAGAAAAACGGTGATCCTTTTGGTATAATGTTGCTCAAAAATAATCCCAAAGGTGCTCGATATGCAATCTCACTTTAGTACATTGGACTGGATGGTATTTGCTTCCTACTTTGTTGTGCTTTTTCTTACCTCATTTCTTTTTAGTCAGTCACGTATTGAGACATCTCGAGACTATTTTACAGGGAACAACAGCATGCCAATCTGGGCAGTGGCGATTTCGGTGGTGGCAACTTCGCAATCGGCAGCGACTTTTTTGGGGGGACCTGAGTCCTCTTATGGGCATGATCTTACCTATTTAGGATTTTATGGATCAGCTTTTTTAGCAATTCTATTTGTGGCGAAGGTCTTGGTACCTCGTTTTTATGCGATCAATGCCATTACCGTCTATGATTATCTAGGCACTCGTTACGGTGAACATGCTAAACGCTATGCGGGGATTATGTTTTTACTTGGACGACTACTTGCAAGTGGAGCACGGCTCTATATTGGGGCATTGGCAATCTCCATGATTCTCTTTTCGGATATTTTGCCTCAGCATGTAGGTATTGCGATTTTAATCTTAATAGTGGGAGCATTGGCTTATACTTATTTTGGTGGGGTTAAGTCGGTGATTCTCTCTGATGTTATTCAAGCGGTAACCTATGTGGGGGCGGGGATTGCGGTACTGGTTTATCTCTATTATAGCATGAATATTGATTTTGGCACCATGATAAGTACTTTAGCAGAGGAGAATAAACTTCGTGTTGTTGATTTCTCATTTAATAAAGGATTTACCTTTTGGGAGCTTTTAACAGGATGGCTGTTGCTCAATATCGCAGCCTATGGGCTTGACCAAGACATGACGCAACGGGTATTGAGTTGTAAAAACCCCAAAGAGGGGGCACGTTCATTGATCTATTCTATTATTTTTACCGTGCCTGTGGTATTGCTCTTTTTGCTTATCGGTCTTTTGCTCTATCTCTACTATTTGCATCCAGAGCTTTCTGGTTTTACTGGTGCGTGTGTTGAGCAAAAGTTTGCAGGAGAGAAGATTACTATTTTTATGACCTATATTCTCAATGAGATGCCTGAGGGCTTAAGAGGATTGGTAACGGTTGGGGCAATTGCTGCGGCACTCTCTTCGACCAATTCGGTGCTTTCGGCAATGGCATCGGTGGCGGTGGAGGATATCTATCGTCCATGGTTGGCAAAACCGCATCATGATGAGGCACACTTTTTGCGGGTAGGTCGTTGGATGGTACTGCTGTTTGCTCTATTGCTCTCTATCATGGCGATGGTAAGTTTTTATTGGCAACGTTATGCAGATATTCCTCTTTTGGAGTTTGCTTTAGGGGTAATGATATTTGCGTATGCTTCGTTACTGGGGGTGTATGGTGCAGCGATCTTTACCAATAGAGGAAGCGAAAAGAGTGTTCTTTGGGCATTGATTGGTGGGTTTGTAACGGTTTTAATACTTCAGCCTTATATCATATCGACTAAGTTGGCATTCTCTACCATTATGATTTCAGGAACATTGGTTTCGTTTCTAATTATGATGACGCAAAAGGAAGTGGGTGAAGCGTAGTTACTATATTGGCTTGATGTCGGGAACTTCTCTTGATGGGGTGGATGTAGCACTTTGTAGTCTGGATCAAAAGAGAATTGATCTGGTGGCTTCTTATTTTTTACCCTTACCTAAAGAGCTTAAAGTAGAGATTCTTTCGCTCATAGAGCAAGGGGGAACATTACAACAGATGGGGCAAATAGATGTACGTTTAGCCAAACTTTTTGTAGTAGGGGTAAAGGGGCTCCTAGAGCAAGAGCGGCTCTTGGCTCAGGAGGTTGTTGCCATTGGCTCTCATGGGCAGACATTGTGGCATGAGCCTACAGGGGTGTATCCTTTTTCGATGCAGTTGGGAAACCCTTCGGTTTTAGCCGTTGAGACAGGGATCGATGTGGTTGCAGATTTCCGTTCTAAAGATGTGGCACTAGGGGGAGAGGGGGCACCTTTTGCTCCTGTATTTCATCAGGCACTTTTTGGGCATATTCCTCGCTGTGCAGTGGTTAATATTGGGGGGATGGCAAACCTTTCTGTTTTTGAACCCACCCTCATTGGGTATGATGTTGGGTGTGGTAATGTTTTGATGGATCTCTGGATTAATGAAGTGAAAGGGGAGCCATTTGACCGTGATGGTGCATGGGCAGCTTCAGGGGAGGTGAACCAAGCTTTACTTTCTAAATTACTCGGAGATCGTTATTTTAAATTAAACTATCCTAAAAGTACAGGACGAGAGTATTTTAATAAGGCTTTTTTAAGAAAATATTTAGAGGAGTTTGATAAAATAGCACAAGAAGATATTCAAGCCACACTCCTTGCAGTAACGGCTTTCTCAATTGCTAATGAGATAAAAAAATTTGATATAGAACGTGTTTTGGTCTGTGGTGGTGGGGCAAAAAATACCCACTTAATGCAAACACTTAGTGCCTTATTGCCTGATGTTCAAGTGGATACGACAGAGCAAGAGGGGGTAAGTTTGGACAATATAGAGGCGATGATATTTGCATGGTTGGCGTATAAAAGATTACGTCATGAACCGATAGCGTTAAAAACCGTAACTGGTGCACAAAAGAATACAATTTTAGGTGGAATATATGCATCCGATTGAAGCATGGATAAGCGATGAGCTGGGTTATAAAGATTATAAGATAGAGGTAGTGAGTGATGATGCGAGTTATCGTAAGTATTATCGATTAAAGTTGCCCGAAGAGAAGAGTTTTATTATTATGGACTCCTCCATACAGGTAGAGAGTATCTATCCGTTTATTGATGTGTCGGTGCGTCTACTTAAAGCAGGAGTGCAGATCCCTCGGGTTTATGCACAAAATCTAGATCGGGGTTATCTGCTTTTGCAGGATCTGGGTGATACACATTTGGCAGATATTTTAAATGAGATGAGTTGTACCATGCTCTACACCAAGTGTATGCACGAAATTCTTAAGATGCAAGAGGCAGATACCTCCGAGCTTGAGCCTTATGATGCCGAATTTTTAATGTTTGAGATGGCACTGATGCCTGAGTGGTATCTGAATACCTATTTGGGCATCTATCTTAACCCAGAAGAGCAACGACAGCTTGATAGTATTTTTGGATTGATTAAAGATGAGGTTCTTTCGCAACCTCAGGGCTTTTTTGTGCATCGTGATTTCCATTCGAGAAATATTATGTTTGCAGGTAAAGGTAAAGTCTGGGTTATTGATTATCAAGATGCCCGTATTGGAGCACTAACGTATGATCTGGTCTCTTTGCTTAAAGATGTCTATGTACGTTTTGATCGTGAAAAGATTGTGGAGTTGGCACTGGAGTTTAAAATGCTCAAAGGGAGAAGTTTAGCCGATGTTAGTGATGAACAGTTTATTCGTTGGTTTGACTTTATGGGGCTTCAGCGTCATATTAAGATTTTGGGTATCTTTGCCCGTTTAAAGATACGGGACAATAAGCCTGCATATATTGATGATATTCCTTTGACCTTAAAGTATATTTATGAGGTGATTGATCTGTATGAGGAGTTAGAACCGTTAAGAGCAATTTTGGATAAAGTCAAATAACCTATATTTGGGTTAAAAATTTAGAAATAGGGAAAACGCATGAGAGCGATGATTTTAGCAGCGGGGTTGGGAACCCGCATGCGACCACTAACCAACCATACCCCAAAACCACTGCTTAAAGTGGGGGGAAAGCCACTGATTGTGTGGCATATTGAACGACTTAAAGCCGCTGGCTTTAGGGAGATTGTCATTAATGTTGCCTACTTGGGCGATCAGATTATGGATTATCTTGGAGATGGATCCCATTATGGGGTTAGATTTTTTTTCTCGGATGAACGAGATAAGGGGGCATTAGAGACCGCAGGGGGGATTATTCGAGCACTTCCTTTATTGAGTGAGACCTTTTTGGTGGTCAATGGAGATATCTGGACAGATTATCCTTATGATGTGGATTTTCAACTTCCCAAAGGGAAGCAGGCACATCTGGTTTTGGTTGATAATCCAAAACATCATCCTAAAGGAGACTTTCCTCTTTATGGAGATTTGAGTAAGCTTTATACCTTTTCTGGAATTGCTTACTATCATAAAAGTTTTTTTGAAGGCTTTAAGGAGGGGAAACGTCCTTTGGCACCACTGCTTTTTAATGCTTTAGCAGAGAATCTTTTGAGTTGTGAACACCATGGTGGGGAGTGGTACGATATTGGAACGGTTGAGCGGTTACAATATTTAGATTCGCTTTTATCTCGTAATGCGTAAGCTTCTGCTTCTTTTATTATTGTTGTTCTCTTTGCATGCAGAGATGGTAACTTTTCGAGGGGAGGGGGATACGCATTTAAAATATTACTATGAGTATGCTCCACTTAATGATCTTTTAGATACACCATTTGATCTTAATGGAACCGTTTGGGTAAAAGAGTTTAATCACCTCAAAGAGGGGCGAGTAAAAAGTGGGTTTTGGATCCATTTTTCGATGTATAATGCAACACCTCAAAGAGCGGATCTCTTTTTGCTCTCTGACCGCTCTTTGATCTATCATATTGAGGCGTTTGTACTGCATGGCTCACAACTTAAAGCCCACTATCAAGAGTCTTATCATGATCCCATTCGAACTTCTTACCTCAAAGGGGTAACAGAGCGAATATTTCCTCTACATTTTGAACCCAATGAACGATTGGATATCTATTTAAAGGTGCAGAGTTTTCATCGGATTAACACCTTCTTTAAACTCTATACCTATCCTGAACTTGTTACACATATTGGAGAGTATAATTTCCTTCAGGGGATCTTTTTTGGGGTGATGTTGATTATGATTATTTATAACCTGATTCTCTATATCATGTTGCGATTTAAACCCTATCTCTATTATGTTTTTTATGTGAGTAGTTTTTTGCTTTTTGAGGCAATCTATTTAGGGTATCTACCTGAGTATACAGAGTTCTCTTCATCGAGTCTCTATCTTTTATTGGATTTCTCTATCGCACTTTATGTGGTCTTAATTACGGAGTTTTTAAAAAGAACTTTTAGGTTTAAACAATATCTATTTCGATTAAATCGATTGATCTCACTGATTCAGGGTTATATTCTTATGCTGATTGGATTGGTAATGTTGATGCTCTATTTGGACTCGTTTATCTATGCTCAATACTTCTCTACACTCTTTTATCTTGGACTGCCATTACTCTATTTTTTGGTCTTTTATGCTCTCTTTTATCTGGCGTATCATAAGTATCATCGTATGGCTTATGGTTATGCTCTATTGTGGGTAATATTGGGCTTTATTGGTCTATTGCAATCTCTTTCAAATAACAATGTTCTTCCTATTGATGGAGGGTATGATTATCTTTTTGAGTTTGGAATGTTGATTGAGACGGTGGTCTTCTCTTTGCTTTTGGGATACCGAATGAAAGAGATTGAACAGGCACGACAGTCACAAGAGTTGCTTTTAGTTAAACAGGGGCGTTATGCTCAGATGGGTGAACTTATCAATATGATCGCACATCAGTGGCGACAACCATTGACCAAGATCAATGGTATTGTAATGAACATCGATATCGATTGTCATGCTAGAAATTTGGATGAAAAGCAGTTGGAGAGACATCTTGATGATATTGAGAAGATTACACGCTATCTTTCTCAAACGATGAGTGATTTTATGAATTTTTTTAAGAGTAATAAAAAGGTAGAGTGTTTTTGCATGATGGATCTTTTGAATGATTTAACCAAAATAATGGGAATGAGTATGGGAAAAAAGATAGAGATGATTTTTAATGTGCGAGAGGATCTTTATGTGATGGGGTACCGATCGGAGCTTCTTCAAGTTTTATTGATTATTGTAAACAACTCTATTGATGCTTGTCTTTTAAATAATGTTCCTTCACCAAAAATTGAGATAAAGGTGCAATCGGATGAGAAATATGTTATGATTGAGGTTCATGATAATGGAGGAGGGATTCCTGAGGAGATTTTGGAGCGTGTTTTTGATCCCTATTTTACCACCAAACATCAAGCCAAAGGTACAGGTTTGGGGCTTTATATCCTTAAAGTGATTGTTGAAAAGAACATGTTAGGAGAGGTAAAAGTCAAGAACAATACAGAGGGTGGGGTGAGCTTTTTTATTCGGATTGCTCAGTTAACTTTTGATAATAAGTGATTTTTTTTATGTTTTTTTTCTACAATAGTCACGTTTTTATCACATTCTTTTGTCATGATTATCCGTTGAATTATAAAAATTAATCGTTATTTAGGGAAGAAGTGTGACAATATTAAAGAAAATGAGTCTATTATTGGTAGAGGATGAGGTAAGTATTTTAGAGAAGTATCAGATTTTTTTAGAGTCTTATTGTGGTGATGTCTATACCGCACAAGATGGAGAGGAGGCATACCGAATCTATAAAGAGCATAAACCACAGGTTATTATTACCGATCTTTATATGCCCAAGCTTAATGGTATTGAGTTGGCAAAAAAGATACGATCAGAAGAGACACAGACTTTTTTGATTGCATTAACCGCTTACTCTGACCGAGAGACACTCTTGAATGTGGTGGATCTGCACTTCTCGAGTTATTTGACCAAGCCTGTAAGTCGTACAGCACTCTTGGATGCTCTTTTAAAGGTATCAAAGCAGTTGAGTGAGAGTCATATTATCTATTTGGCAAACAATTATAGTTGGGATAGTAAAACCAAAATTCTTTTTGAAAATGATCGACAGATCGATTTAACCAAACGGGAGCAGAAACTTTTTGAGCTTTTGGTTAAAAAAGCAGGTGTACCTTGTGGAGATGATGAGATTCTATTTTATGTGTGGGATGATGATTTTAATAAGCAAGTAACCAATGCTTCTATTCGAACGTTGGTCAAAAATTTAAGAAAAAAAGTTTCAAAAGATCTTATTCAAAATCAGTATGGAGTTGGATATAAGATTAATATCTAGCGTGGGTTGATATTCCACGATTTCTATACTATTTCCCCACGTTTACTTTACGTTTTTTTGAGACCATTAATGGTTTTTAATAAAAAAGGGAAAAAGTTATGAACAGATCATCAAGAAATATATACTATCCACGTATTAATCATGAAGGAGATATCCATGGAATATTCATCGATTCTCTACATTGATTATAATAATGATACTCGAAAACACTATCATTCACTTTTCAAAAAAAAGGTCAGGCAGGTCTATCTGGCTGATAATAAAGAGGATGCGTGTTTTTATTATAAAGAGTATCAACCCGATATTGTGGTGATTGAACTTTCGATTAATCATGCACTCTCTTGGGTTAAGAGTATACGTCAAAAAGATCGGGAGACCATTTTTTTAGCACTAACTGAGGACTCTACCATCTCAACACTTAAAGAGATTGTCGAACTCTCTTTTTCGGCATATCTTATTAAACCTGTCGAGGAGGAGGAGCTTATGGGAACCTTAGCAAAGATTGCCAATAGGCTTGAGTATCAACAGAAGGTTCAGCTCCCTTTAGGGTGTCAGTGGGATCAGAAGAGTCGGGTACTTTTTTGTCAAGGTAAAAAGGTGCGTCTTACACCCAGAGAGAGCCGACTCTTTGAGTTTTTGGTAAAAAATCGTGATATATTTTGTAGTGATGATGAGATCTATTACAATATCTGGAGAGATGAGCTCTCTCGTACCATTAGTACCTCTTCGATTCGTACATTGGTCAAGAACTTACGCAAAAAGCTTCCTGATGGACTCATTATTAACCGTTATGGAGTGGGCTATAAGATTCTAATTTGAGCTTCGATAGATAGCGTGCAACAGCATCGTCATCGTTACTGTAGGGCAGGGTAAGGGTGGCATGTGCTTTGAGCTCTTTTATCGCATTGCTAACAGCAATGGATCTTCCTGCTAGTTTAAACATCTCTATATCATTAATTCCATCACCAAAAACGGTGGTATGCTCAAGAGGTGTATCGAGATATTCACAGACTTTTTTAAGTGCATGTGCTTTATCGCCTAGTGGGTGTAGAATGGTTAAAAAATAGCACTGCATGTAGTTCTCAGGAGAGAGTTTTACCTCAATGTCGGATCCAAAATTTTGTTTAAGCTCAATCGAAAGTGGTCGAAGGATCTCTTCTGCTCCCATATAGACAACTTTGAGGGTATCTTGGGGAGCTTTAAGCTGGCTAGGGTAGTAAATTCGGGGATCGTGTTGATAGCTTTGAGTAATAAGTGTGGATTGAAAATGGTTAAGTCTCTTAGGGACGGCAAAAGATTCTGCTAGAGAGTGGTGGTCATTAAGTGAAATAACAAAAGGAAGAATATCATAGCGATGTTCTCCTAGATGAATAATCGCATCAACAATGCTAGCAGGAAGTGTTTTGATATCGATGAGCTCTTTTTCAGGGGTGACCACCATGGCACCATCGAGTAGGATCAGTGGGCTGTTAAGGTGCATGCCTTGGAGGAACTCTAATGTTTTATTATAGCTTCGTGCGGTGGCAACAGAGATAGGTGTGGTTTGGGCATATTGGTTCCAGATGCTTTTACTGTAGGCACTCACTTGCTGTGTACTGTGTAAAAAAGTATGGTCAAGATCGGTTATAAAGAGTTGTTTCATGAATGTATATGTTCCTGTTGGCTATTTTTTTGGAATTATAGTAGAATTCCCGTTATGAATATATTGACACAGATGGTTCTATTGATGATTGTATTAGAACTTATAGAAGCCAACTTACAAAAAGCACCGACATTAGAATTGATGATAGAGCGACTCTATGGGTATTATCAAAAATCAGTTTTTCTTTTCTTTTTGGCACATCCGACATTCTATTTTACCCTTATGGTGGCACTCTATTTGGATTGTTTTAATTTTTACATGATTGCCATTTTGGTATTAAAGAGTCTAGATATCTTTTTTAAGATCGAGATGATTCGACAACGCTATTTTGATGCACAGATGGATCCCGAACTCTCTACCATGTTCAAGATGAAAATCTCCCCTTGGATGTCACTTTTGGGGGTGGTGATGTATGTTCCACTTTTTGTTATGGCACTTTTTGGCTGATGCAAGAAACTATTAACGCAAAAGTGATTATAATGTCGAAACTACTAAATGTGAAATCATTTAAAAACCACAAAATCTCCGTATAGCTTTCAAGAGGAATTATGAGCGAACAACAACAAAAAAAACAGTACAATAATAAGAAAAAAACAAACAACAATGGAAACAGAACACATGTTCCTGTTGAGGGGTATAAGGTAGAGGATCTACAGTCGAAGTCTCTCGAAGAGTTGGTGGATATTGCACTTAAAGTCAAGGTTGAAAATCCCAATGAGTTTAAGCGAAAAGATCTTATTTTTGAAATTCTGAAATCTCAGGTGAAGCAGGGTGGATTTATCCTCTTTACAGGGATTTTAGAGGTAATGAATGATGGGTATGGTTTTTTACGCTCTGAGGATGGTAACTTCGCCAACTCTCAAAACGATACCTACGTGAGTAGCACACAGATCAAACGGTTTGCCCTACGAAATGGGGATGTGGTCACAGGACAGGTAAGGCAACCCAAAGATCAAGAAAAATACTACGCACTGCTTAAAATTGAAGCGATTAACTATCTTCCACCAGAAGAGTCCAAAAAACGACCTCTCTTTGATAACCTTACTCCTCTTTATGCCACTGAACAGTTAAAGTTAGAGTACAATCCGCTTAAATTAACAGGTCGAGTTTTAGATCTCTTTACTCCCATTGGTAAAGGACAGCGGGCATTGATTGTTGCTCCTCCACGAACAGGTAAAACTGAACTGCTCAAAGAGCTTGCTCACGGCATTACTTATAACTCTCCTGATGTCTCGTTGATGGTTTTGCTTGTTGATGAGCGTCCCGAAGAGGTCACCGACATGCAACGCTCAGTTAAAGGAGAGGTCTATAGCTCTACGTTTGACCTGCCTGCACAAAATCATGTTCGAACCGCTGAAATGGTAATTGAAAAAGCCAAACGACGGGTCGAGAGTGGTAAAGATGTGGTGATTCTGCTTGACTCCATTACCCGATTGGCACGAGCATACAATACCGTAACGCCAAGTTCAGGAAAAGTTCTCTCAGGGGGAGTTGATGCCAACGCTCTGCATAAACCAAAACGTTTCTTTGGTGCTGCACGAAACATCGAAGAGGGGGGATCACTCACCATTATTGCTACCGCCTTAATCGAAACAGGAAGCCGTATGGATGAGGTAATCTTTGAGGAGTTTAAAGGGACAGGAAACTCTGAAGTGGTGCTTAACCGTTATATTGCAGATCGACGGATCTATCCTGCTATTGATGTCACCAAATCGGGAACCCGAAAAGAGGAGCTTATGACCTCTCCTGAGACACTACAGAAGGTCTGGGCAATTCGAAACGCGATGCAGAACATGGAAGAGGTTGAAGCGTTAAAATTCCTCTTCTCTAAAATGAGCAAAACCAAGAACAACGAAGAGTTCTTGGCAATTATGAACGATTCATAGTTTAACCCTGCATGAAAATAGGGGTTTTTGACTCTGGTCTAGGGGGCTTGACCGTGGTTCGATCCATGCTCAAGTTACTCCATGGGGCAGAGATTTTTTATATTGCCGATACCCACTACGCACCCTACGGAGAGAAGCTATTTTCTAAGATCCTACAACGCTCTCTTATACTTACTCAATACCTTATTGACCATTACAATATTCAAGCACTGGTGGTTGCTTGCAATACCGCCACCTCCGCAGCCATTAAAGAGTTACGCCAACGTTATCCAGAGTTAATTATTATTGGAACGGAACCTGCGGTTAAGCCTGCCATTGAACAGACCAAAACAGGAGCCATTGGTGTAATGGCAACTCCCGCGACTCTTAAAGGGGATAAGTATCAATCTCTAGTCGATCGTGTGGCAAGCGATAAAGCAGTCACACTCTACGAACAAGCCTGTGCAGGACTGGTTGAGCATATCGAACACAATACCCTAGATTCGTATGAGAGTCAACAGCTTCTAGAGCATTGGCTCAAACCGATGCGAGAGGGTGGGGTAGATATCATTGTCTTAGGATGTACCCACTATCCTCTAGCAGGTACAGAGATTAAAAAGATTTTAAACAGAGAAGTTACCCTCATCGATTCAGGCGATGCCATTGCTCATCATCTCCTACATCAACTCCAAGCACGAGGACACGCTAATCAAGGAGAGCTAGGAGTGCATGTTTTTCACACAGGAGAGATTGATACAGATCTAGTGGATCGTATATTGAAGAGAGATTATATACTGCAGAGAATTGAAGTGTAGAAGATAAAACGCTATAATAATCTCCTAAAAGGGGAGAGAGAATGAATGGTGAGTATGATGTATTTATATCATTTAAAAATAAGGATAAAGATGGACAACTCACACAAGATAAGGAGTTGGCTTATCGCATCTATACTTTTTTAGACTCTAGAAAATTAAAGGTTTTCTTTTCAGAAGTGACTCTTGAGGAGTTAGGAATCGATTCCTAGGTTGATGAAATTGAAGATGCTTTACGTGTTGCAAAAATTTTTATTGCAATAGGAAGTAGAGAAGAGTATTTTTATAGTTATTGGATTCAGCGGGAGCGGACAACGTTTTTAACCTTGAAAAGAGATGATCCATCAAAAGCTATTTATAGTTATATTGCTTCTCCTATGCGTATTAAAAAACTTCCAGAGGATATTAAACGATTTGAGTGCTTTATTGATAGTAATATCAATGAAATGGAACGTTTGTATAGCTATATATCTAATCATCTTTTTCGTCATTTTCAGTATATTAACAAGAATGAATTTTTAGATGAAAGTTTTACGTATTTGGTGGGTTAGTCAATATAGAGAAAAGAAGATAAAGTCTAAATTTAGAAAGGGTATTAAAGGTATTTGAAGCTCATAAGTTAAAGCCCAATAATACGCAATAGGGACTATAAAATCCCCACTGCATCACGTACTTGTGCCATCTTTTCATTGGCAATTTTTTGAACTTTTTTGGCTCCTTGTTCTAGGATCTCTTTAACCTCGTTGGGGTGCTCAATATAGTAAGCACGCTTCTCTCTTGCCTCGGCGAACTCCTCCCAGATGAGCTCTTTGAGGTATTTTTTGAAATGTCCATACCCCTCTTTGCCTGATCGGTAGCGTGCTTGTAGGCTCTTTTGTTGTTCTTCGTCCAAAAAGAGCTTGGCGAGGTTGTAGATGTTACACCCTTCATACTCTAGTGGCTCGCCCATGGGGGTTGAGGAGCTAATGATCTTGTTACAGCGTTTCTGAAGCTTTTTTTCAGTCTCCATAAAGATATCGATGGCATTATCGTAACTTTTGCTCATCTTTTGTCCATCAATACCAGGGATGGTGGCGACATTTTCATTGACCACATGCTCGGGTAGGGTAAAGATCTCACCATATTCGTTATTGAACTTGGTGGCAATATCACGGGTAATTTCGACATGTTGGATCTGATCTTTTCCGACGGGGACTTTTTGGGTATCAAGGAGCAGAATATCCGCTGCCATCAAAACAGGGTAGGAAAAAAGTGCGTGATTGGCGGTAATCCCTTTGGCAACTTTGTCTTTGTAGGAGTGGGCACGCTCGAGCAGTCCCATGGGGGTAAACTTGGAGAGGATCCAGTAGAGTTCAAGCACTTGAGGTACATCGCTTTGTACCCAAAAAGTGGTCTTGTCTGGATCAATACCCAACGAGAGATAATCCACCGCGGCATCAAAGGTGAGCTCTCTGAGTAGGGCAGGATCTTTGGAGGTGGTTAGAGAGTGATAGTTGGCAATAAAGGTAAAAAGTTCCTCTTTTTCTTGGAGCTCAATCATGGGCTTCATGGCAGCAAAATAGTTACCGATGTGGAGCTTTCCTGAGGCTTGGATTCCTGTTAGTACACGCATGTGTCGTCCTTGGTTGTGATGAGATTAAAGTTTTGCAATTATATCCAATTTTTTTTATATCATGATAGTGACATTTTTACTCACATTTTCTTTATTCTGGTATAAATAGTAAGATTAAAGAGATTATTTTATTACGTTTTATGCTGTTTTGTCTTATGATTATGCTAAAGGATTAAGAATGAAAACTACATATATCTATCTCTTATTAATTATCCCTATTTTCGCCTTTTGTGACCTAAATATCGATAAAGTAAATCGTGTACTCTCTGGTTTGGAATCTACGAAAGTATTAAAATTTTATAATGCCAATACTTCACTTAAGCACAAGCTACAGTCGATGAATACCCCATTACATTTTACGACCAAACAGCAAGCAGACATCTGGCTTTTTCCTACGTCAACTCAGGGAGACAAGTTATTAATTGTCAACAGTTATAGTGCCCTAAAAAAGAACGAGCAACGGATTATTGGAGCTATTTATACTAAAAAAGGTAGAACACAAATCTTTTTTGTTCGAGAGCGATTGAATGCAAAAGGGTTGAAGTTGCCTGCCAATATGGAGAAGTATCTTATTAGTGAGTGTTATCTACACTCCATTTGCCTATTGCAATAAAAAAAAATATTTTATGTTGGATTCAAAACTGTTAAAAATAAAAAATGTGTAAAAAAAACTAAAAATCATAGATTAGGTAGAATATTTAAAGCTTAAATAGGCACACTCCACAATAAATAATCTTTTTATGTTAGAATACTTTAAAAACAAAGAATTTTTAGGGTATTAGAGTGCAGCATAAATTTATATTTAGAACCATTCATAAGTTTTATTACTATGCACTTCTTGTCTACATGATGATGTTTGCTGTTCTTTTTTATGGTTACATCAAGACACCCGTTTTGCAAAACTATCTTACGAATGTACTTTTAGAGCTTTCAATCGAGGCAGTTGATGGTATGGTTGATGAGACAATTCAAGCCCTAACTCAAGAGAGTGATGATCTTGTGCGTTCTACTCTGTTGGATGATGAATTTTATCAGAGAAATGAACGTTTGATTCAACATCTTCAACGTGGTAAAATCTCTTCGGTATTTGTTCTTATAATGAGGGGGAAACATCTTTTCTATCTTTTTGATAGTGAAGGGTCTGAACGTGGAGAGGCTTTTTTGCCTCAGGATATGCAAATCTTTATTAAGATGAAAGAGGATAAACAACGAAAGATTTTGATTCAGTCTCGTGTTGATACTGTTGGGTTTACTTTGATTAAGCCCATCATCCAGCAGGGAGAAGTTCGGGCGTTTATTCTGCTAGATTATACACAACGTAGTCTGGATGAACTGATGCAGTCATTGAACATGCTTACCAAGATGGTAATGTCCATTTTTTTAATGGCTGGTGTGCTCTTTTTGATCTGGGGGTTTTACTGGCTATATCAGATTTGTCGTCGCTATAAAAAGTACATGATTCCCAACACCCGTGCCTATAATCGTCGTTATCTTCAAGAGATCTATGAGAAGATTAACTTTTCTGATTACTATGTGGCATTGATTGATATAGATTTTTTTAAACGGATTAATGATCTCTATGGTGAGCACTATGGTGATGAGGTTATCATTCGGGTCATGAGAGAGATATCTACTTTTTTGAGGGATGAGGATATTTTTATCCAGTATGGGGGTGAGGAGTTTCTTCTTTTTATTGCCAAGGAGGGAATGAATAAGACAGCTTTTCGTTACCTGATGGAAGATATCCGTTTGATGGTAGAGCGGTTGGATATTGCTCTAGGTAAGGATAAGATTCACTTAACTGTCTCGATTGGGGTGGTATTGCGTACCGAGAAGTCAGGTTCTTTAGAAGCAGTAATTCGTAAAGCCGATGAGGCACTCTATGAAGCCAAGCATAAAGGGCGAAATCGTATCTACTCTTATGAGCTCTCCACGCGAAAACGTCTCTATCGTGAGCGACTTAAAGAGATGATCGAATCAGGTAAACTGCTCTGTTACTATCAGCCCATTGTTGGGCTCAAAGATAAAAAAGTACACCACTACGAGGCGTTGTTACGTCTAGAAGATGAAGGGGAGATTATCTATCCCGATAAGATTCTTCCTGATCTTGAAGAGAGTTATTTCTATTCACGCATTGGAATGCGGGTGATTGAGTATAATGTTAAAAAGTTAAAAGAGAATCCTAATTTTAGAGTCAGTATCAATCTGAGTTCGGATGATCTTCTTAATGAATCGATTGTTGATTTATTGGTACAGCATGCGGATATTGCTTCTCGGATGTTGATTGAGATTTTGGAGAATCGAGAGGTGGATTACATTAAAGTTGAGGAGATCCTACAACAGCTTAAGGCATTGGGATATGAGATCTGTATCGATGATTTTGGTAGTGGTTATTCTAATCTTGACCATCTACTTAATCTATCCATTGACTATCTTAAGCTTGATGGCTCGTTAATTAAAAATATCCATATCGATCAGCGTGCTCATGAGATCATTAGGACACTCAGCTCTTTTTCATATAAGAACAATATTCAGGTGATTGCAGAGTTTGTAGAGAACCAAGCCATTGCGGAGTTATTGATGAGTTTTGGTATTGAGTATGGACAGGGTTATCTTTTTTCCAAGGCGATGCCTTATGAACACTTTTTTGGAACAGGTTTGGAGTAGCTATTCCAAAAAGTCCAAATCCTTTATCTTAGAATTTGAAAGATCAAAAAAGAAAAGGATTCATGATGAGAACGAAAGAAAAGTTGTTTTTACTGGGTAGTATATTGTTTATTTTGCAAGGTGTTGGTACCCTTTTAGCCCCCACCGAACTTAATGCATCGATCCCTAAAGGGCAAGAGTATACAGAGGGGCAGCTCAATCAAGAGAAATTACAGCGATCGGTGGTTAAGATTTTTACGGTAGCAAGTGAGCCTGATCTAGATGAGCCTTGGGCATCTCATGTAGAGCGTTTTTCAGGTTCTGGATGTATTATTGATGGGAATAAGATTTTAACCAATGCCCATGTAATTACCGATGCAACTTATATTGAGGTACTCAAAAATGGAGAGACACGACGCTATGAAGCCAAAGTGCTTAATGTCTCTCACGAATCTGATCTGGCACTCATTACCGTTGAAGATGAGAGCTTTTTTAAAGATACACAGAGTCTAGAGATCGGAACCCTTCCTGAGTTAAGACAAGAGGTGAGTGTGTATGGTTTTCCTGAGGGGGGTGAGACACTGAGCATTACTAAAGGGGTGGTTTCTCGGATTGAGCAGAACAGTTATGTTCATAGTCATAAATCACTGCTTTCGGTGCAGATTGATGCAGCGATTAATAGTGGCAACTCAGGGGGGCCTGCTATCTCTCATGGTAAGGTAATAGGCTTGGTGATGCAGTCCTATTATGGTGCAGAGAATATGGGCTTTATTATTCCTCCTTCGGTGATTCGACACTTTTTAGAAGATATCAAAGATGGAAAAACAGATGGGTATCCTATTTTGGGGATCTTTTTTCAGAACTTAGAGAGTCCTTCGATGCGGGAGATGTATGGTTTAGAGGATAATGGTTATGGTGTTTTGGTTAACAAAATTATTCCACGCTCCTCGGCAGAAGGGATATTAAAACATGGGGATGTACTTTTGAGTATCGATGGGCATAAAATCTTCTCTAATCAAAAGATTGTATTGCGTCCTAAAGAGTTTGTGGATTTCTCTTATATACTTAATCAACATCAGTTGGGTGAGCGTGTTAAGGTAACCATTCTTCGAGAGGGCAAAGAGCAAGAGTTTTGGATCCCCTTAACCAAAAAAGATAATGAACTCTCTTTGGTAAAACAGCGTAATCCTGATAGTGCACCACGTTACTTTATCTATGGTGGATTGGTGTTTGTTCCTAGTATTCTTGAACATCGTCGAGAGATTCCCCCTAAGTACCTCTATGAGTTCCCTAGTGATCAAGAAGAAGAGTTGGTACTTTTAAAAGATGTACTCTCCTCCTCTTTAACCAAAGGGTATGACTATACTACGTTAAATGTGATTAAGACGGTGAATGGAAAACACTTTAAAAACTTTGAGGAGTTTGTCTCTTTGGTAGAGAACTCTACAGAGAAGTTTATTGTGTTTGAGGATGATTATAACAGTCAAGTGGTATTGAATCGTACTGATGTTTTAGCCCGTCAAGATGAGATTCTTGATCGCTATAATATCAAGTCAAATAAGTCTAAAGGACTCCAAAGTCCACAGCTTAAAGTTGCCATGACTAAGGTCGATTGATAGGGGTAGTGTTCTACCTCTATTAAAGAGATGATTAATATTTTTGTGTTAGACTAAAAAAATCATCTATATAGAGGGGGAAAGAAAAATGGAGGGAACATTATATTTTGATGAGGATGCTTTACAAGAGTACCATATAAAAGATAGTGCTAAATTTCAAGTCATTATTAACGTATATCAAGATATTTTTGAAAATATTGAATCATTTAGTAAAAGAACCAAGATAGGACGCTCGAGTCTCTATCTTTGGTTAAAAAATGAAGAGATCAATTTTAATATTAAATCTAAAACAAAAATTTGTCAATTTTTTGAACTGACCGATAAGGTTTGGAGTGACCTGTTTTATAATAAGGATGAGTTCGAGGAGGTGGTTTCTGATTATAAAAAGGTCAAGAAAATAGATCTTAAAAAAGATATCTCCAAACATATTTTTGTGAATTTAGAGAGTATAGATGCAAAGGACAACAGAATGAGGGTAGAGGAGTTAAATAGCCAAGAGATAGAGGAGATCTTGGAAAAAAGAATGGAACAAGAGAGTGCATCTTTTATGTTTGCACTTGCCAAGCGTTTAAAATCAGAAAATAAGATTCAAGAGGCACTGATGGTAATCTCATGGATCGAGGAGCAAGAGAGTATTTTTAGATATAAATATGAGAATCAGATACGACATCTTAAAGCGGTGCTACTTTCAGATGAGGATATTCAAGATTGGGATGGAGCAATTCATATTTTACGTTCACTCTATTATAGTCAACACTATCATCTACAAGAGCCAGAGATCTTAACTCTTTTGGCATCAAACTACAAGCGTAAAGCACTGCAAAACGCTTCTTCTATAGATAAAACATTATTAACAAGTGCACTCTGTCTTTATGAAGAGTCCTACGAACTAAAACCCGATGAAAATAAATACTACGATGCCATTAATTTAGCCTATCTTTATAATATTACCGATGCCATTGAGGTGGAGTATGCCAACAAAGAGGAGATCAATGAGCTCTATCGTAAACTCTCTTTGGTCTGGAGAATCGATCGCACCAACTGGTGGGAAGTGAGTACAGATGCCGAGTTTTTAATGCTCTTAGGTAAAGTAGAGGTTGCCAAATCGATGATAGATGCCTTTATGGAAAATCACCAAGCTGACCCCAAAGGGTATGAATTGGATGAATTTTCTATTAAAACCCTCTCCCGTCAGCTTCGACTCTATATTGATTTAACCAACGATAGCAATGCTATGGTGTTTTTAGAGCATGTTATGGCGAACTGGCGACATATTAAGGCAGGATAAGAGTTAAGCAACAAAATAACAAATTCCAAGAATTCCAATAATCTTAATCTATAATTTAAATATAAAATTTAAAGGATGAAAGATGAAAAAAAGATTATTGGCAATGGGATTAATGGTAATGGCAGTTGGGTGTACCAAAGAGATTCATAATCACTATAGTACTAAGGAGGTGATTATGCCTCCTCAAGAACAACAATATCATCTAGAAAGACAAAATACCTCTTTTGTAGAGCAACCTGTTTGGTATACACAATCCAAATCTCAGTCATCAAAGCTAGAAAAAGATGTCTGTGATGTGCTCTATAGCACCTACAAGCAGTGTTATGGTATGGGTATTCAGCTGAATGATACGGATATGTGTCTAAGTGCTTCAGGGGAGCTCTCTAGTCGGATTACACAAGAGTTTGGAGATCACGAGATTGGTGTAATGTTTGGTACCATCTGTGCGGTGGCATGTGAATCGGCAAACCGCAATATGTCGATGCCCTCTTATGATGAGTTTTCACACAATAACTGTCAATAGCTAGGGGGTGAATTGGATTTTTTAGGTCGCTTTGTCCAAAAAGTCCAAAGGCTTCTTGTTATACTTTTTGAAGTATACATAATAAGGAGTATTTATGAAATTAACATTAGGTATTACAGGACATCGGGATGTTATTGAGACCCTTAAACTACAGCGAGAGATCTATCACTATCTAAAATCACTTATCGAATCGAAACCGTATGATGAGGTAATTCTACTCTCTCCCTTGGCTGATGGTGCCGACCGATGGGTGGCAGATATTTTTCTTAGTCTCAAGGCAACTCATCCTACACTTCGATTGGTTGTTCCCTTGCCTTTTACGTTAGAGCGGTATGAGGAGGATTTTGATGCTTCATCTATTCAAGAGTTTCGAGCATTTCTAGGTCAGGCATCAGAAGTTTTTGTGGTTAAGGATACACATAAGGATGGTTACCTTAGTGTAGGGCGTTATGTAGCAGATCATAGCGATATACTATTGGCACTTTGGGATGGAGCCGATAACCACAAGGTTGGGGGAACGGGAGATATTGTTAACTATGCTTATAAGCACGGAAAGAAGATTAAACATTTTCTCTGTAGACGACGGGGAGGCTTAGAGTGAAAAAAGCAGAAACAATAGAAAAAATAGAAAAGGTACAAGAGATTAAAAAGTGGATCTATCGACAGATCTGCAGGAGGTTCTATCTTGGGGCGATTGTGCTTAATAACTATCGTGCGATTATTATTGCAGGGATCTTTTTGATCTCATTTAGTTGGGGACTTTACCTCTATTTGGGTATTTGTAGTGAAAATTGGATACGAGCCATTCGGTATACAGTATTACTCTATATTGATGCAATTCCTTTAAATGACGAGGATGATATTAGTAGCTCTTTAGAGTTGGCATCTATTTTAGCAAAAAGCAGTCTCTTTTTTGCGGTTATTATTTGGTTTATTAAGTCGAAGCTGGCATCATTTAATCGTTTCTGTATGGCTTGGATGGGGGGACATACTTTGGTTATAGGGCTGGATCGTAACAGTCGTTTTTTTATTGATAGTGAACTAAAAAAGGGTGAGCATTCAATTTTGGTAGTGGAGAACGATGAGTTTAATCCTTATATAGAGATTTATCGTAATCTTGCTATTCCTGTATTATCTGCAGAGATTGAGCAAGTAATGGAAAAGATTGGTATCCATAGTGCTCAATATATCTTTGTCTCTACGGGGGATAGTCGTGAGAATATTGCTACCACCCTTAAGATCTTGGAGTATGCTAAGTTTGAATCAGATAGAAAACTCTTGGTGCATATTGAGGATCGCACACTCCGTTCACTTTATAATGATGAGAGCCTTTTAGGGCGTAAAAAGTTGAATATTCAGCCTTTCTCTTTTCACAAAGAGTCGGCACGCATGCTTTTTGAAGAGCATGATATTGATGGAGAGGGAATAGAGCTTATTAACTCCTCGGAGGATCTAGAGATTGTGGTTGTAGGTGAGAGTAATCTTGCCATTGAGGTGATTGTTGAAGCGATTAAGATGTCTCATTTCCCTAATCAGAACCGTTTGGTGATTCATTGTATTGCTCAAGATATTGAGGCATTTCAACAGAGAGTAGAGTATGAGATTCCCTATATTGATGCAGTAGATCATCTAGAGATAAACTACATTTCACTCGATTATAACAGTCGAAAATTCTATGAAGAGTCTATTTGGCATCAATCGACACTCAAACATATTATTCTTACGGCTCCTAAATCGGTAAGCAATATTAATATTGCAACCAAACTCAAACGTTTAACCTATGGCAATCGTTTGGAAAATCTTGGATTAAAAATCCATATCGCAACCTATAGTGATGTTGCTTTAGCCAAGGAGATTCGGCAGTATCATGAGAGCAAGAGAAATCGCATGTATGTTTTTGCTTCTGCCGATCGGGTCTGTGCGAGTGAGAATCTGATGGATACGCCTTTAGAGAAGTTTGCTAAATTGATTGATTATGGTCATGGGCTTAAGGTATATCAACCCCATGCTTTGGAGGAATTTTGTGATGTCATGAAAAAGGCATGGCGAGGGGATATTAGTATCAATGACAAACGCTCTAGTCTTGCCCAAGCCAAACACATCAAAGTCAAGCTCAAATCGTTGGGATTGGAGATGCGTGGGGGATCAGCATATACACTTTTGGAGCGTATTAACCGAAATCAAGCCATTTTTCAAGCAAAATTGCATGCCGATCGGGCTTATTTGAAGTTGGATGATGCTACCATTGAGCAATTGCGTCAAGCGTTAAATAAATATTATGCCAAGGAGCACTATCAGACACTCTTTTTTCCTCAGGAGTATCACACCCGTTTAGAGAAGCTCCTTCGAGCAGAACACAATCGGTGGATTGCCATGCTTATTATGATGGATAACCACTACGATCCAGAAGCCAAAATGATGCCTCCAGATGAGCGAAAGATTACCAAGGTGCACCATCTGCTCAAGCCCTTTGAGGCGTTTGAAGAGGATGAGAAGGTCTTTATTGTCAATGATCTGCTCTCGGTACTCTATATTCCTCACTATTTGGCATGTGTGGGGTACGATATTGTGCCGTTAAATTCAGAAGAAAGGAGAGATGATGCGTAAGCGAATGACTTTTGCTGATGAGCTGTTGCTTTTTGCTAAGACGGTGGATATTCTTAATGAGAATCTTTTTAAGAGCATTAAGGAGATTATCAATGAGTATGCCTATGAGCGGTGGGGGGTCAAGTACCTCAAGATTATGAGTTTAAAGTTTGACTCCGATGGCAACAAGATTTTACGGAAATTCTTTCTAGAAGAGTACTCTCATGAGAGCAGTGTGGATGATATTGTCTTTGTCGAGTCGAGTGAAGGGCAGATGGCATTTGTCATCAAAAACAAAGAGCCTGTCTGGATTACTGCCACGACCAAAGATACGTTGCTCTCCAAGACCGATAAGTATCTCGATCACTGGTCAGGTTTGAAGGCAATTCCTCAGTATAAAAACATTGTCGAAGATGCCAATATCCGAACCTCTATTATTGTCCCCTTTTATGAGGTTGAGAAGGGTAAGCGTTCACTACGTGGGGTGGCAAACTATGAAATTGAGCAGTATCTTCCCATCTCCAAGAGTGATAAAAATGAGATCTCTACCTTGACCGATACGATCTCCGAGCTCTTAACGCTCTATAATGTTCGTGAGCGACAAGAGGGCAATACCCAGTCTGCCATTAAGCGGTTGCGTGCCAAGTTGGAGAATTTTACCTCCATGCAACGTAAAAATAAGATCTTTCTCGCCTCTCCTGAAAAGGGGAATCGAGATGTTAAAGAGGTGATTTTGGAGGTACTTGAGAAGGATTTTTCAGACATTGAGCTGATCGATTGGGAAAACAACAATATCACTGGATCCATTAGTGAAAAGATGTTTGAAGATATCAACAGCTCCCGTTATGGGATCTGCTACTTCTCAGAGTGGTCAGAAGAGAAACAGCAGTACGTGGACAACCCCAATGTTATGTTTGAAGCAGGATTGATGCATGCCAAGTTTGCAACCTTTGATGATGAGGTGCCGTTGTGGATACCCCTAAGAGAGCAGGACTCCCTTGATTTTCCTTTTGATGTACAGGGATTTAATACCATTATCATCCCACGTAATAAGCAGGGGGTTTTAAATAGAAAAAAACTCACCAAAATGATCAAAGGGTTTATGGAAGCGATTATTAGTCGTGCACGAGAAGATAAATTTTAAAGGGGAGGATTAATCATCCTCCATTCGTTGTCCACGGTGACGGGCAGAGATGTCCAAGGGCACGCCCTCAAAGTCAAACTTCGCACGTAATGTATTGGCAAGGTAGCGTTTATATGAGAAGTGCAATCCATCAGGACGGTTCATAATCAGGGCAATCTTAGGAGGCTTAATCTCATACTGGGTAGCAAACTTGATCTTAACTACCGCACCATTGAGTGAAGGTGGGTGGTGTTTGCCCACGGCATATTTAATCACTTCATTGAGCTTGGAGGTTGGAATTCTCTGTTTATAGCGTTCGTAGATGGCAATGATCTCATCAAGAATCTTATGCACCCGTTGCCCTGTCTTTGCCGAGATGGTAATGAGTGGTGCGTAGTGAAGAAACTTGAGCTGATCACGGATATCTTCAACCGCTTTTTCATAGGTGATATCCTCTCGAATGTCCCATTTATTAAGCACAATCAGACAGCCTAGTTTATACTTCTCAATCAGGTTGGCAATACGTTCATCTAGCTCTACTACTCCTACGGTGGCATCAATCACCAAGAGGGCAATGTCAGCCTCTTTGAGCATCTCTTCGGTACGTCCAAGGGCATACTTTTCGATGCCCACAATTTTGCCTCGTCGGCGAATCCCTGCGGTATCGACAAAGGTGATCTTGTAATCGTTGTACTCCATGGACTCATCGATGGGGTCAATGGTGGTTCCTGCCACATCTGAGACCACGGCACGCTCCTCTTGGAGCAGGGCATTGAGTAGGGAGCTTTTACCTGTGTTGACCCGACCAATAATGGCAACTTTAATGTCTCGGTCTTCTGTTTCATCCTCTGCATGTACCATCTCGATAATCTCTTCAAAGCTAGGTTCAGTGTCCTCTTCGAGTTCAAGGGGTTGAGGGGCTTCTTCTCGCTCAGGGATATGCTCTTCAAGCCACGCATAAAAAGCATTCATATAACGGTTGTGACTTACTGAAATAGGCAATGTTACATCTGCACCAAACTCTAAAAAGTCCCAGTAGCGTAGGGTTTCATCTTTGTCATTATCAATCTTGTTAACAATCAGGGCAATGGGTTTGCCCATCTCTTGCAATCCATAAAAGAGCTCTTTATCCTCTTCATGAGGAATCTTTTTTCCATCGACCACGTAGAGGATAATGTCCGCCTCAGCGGCCGCCCGAAGTGAGAGTTTTTTGACCGTGGCAAACATTTCGGTACTCTCATCAATTCCTCCTGTGTCAATCACCTCAAAGTCTCGATTGCCTGAGATGGTGACCACACGTTTTTTGATGTCTCGTGTGGTTCCCTCTACATCGGAAGTAATCGCATCACGTTGTCGTGCTAAGCGGTTAAACAGGGAGCTTTTACCCACATTGGGTCGCCCTAATATGGCTACTTTTTTTAGTTTTGTCATAATTGTATGTCTTTCTATGTTGTGTTTTCTACTCGGTAGCGTGAGTGCATAACTCACGATGAAATGCGGAGTTTTTTTGAGATTATAGCAGATTTTATCTCGTTCCCCAATTTGCTTGGGGGATTTTATAGATCTTTAATAGGCAAAAGAGCAGAATAAAGCATGAGGTAGAGCATGAACTTTATTCCATTTCTGCATCTTAATTTGGCAAACTCTCTACATAAATAGATTGAGAAGGGAAGGCAAAGGCACTCTGGTTATCTTCGATGATTTTCATGATTTTTAGGTTAACATCCTCTTTGATATCCATGTAGTGTTTCCAGTTGGAGGTATTGGCGAAGGTGTAGATTAGAATATTGAGTGAGCTATCTCCAAAATCGGTAAAATTAACCAAAGTGGTACTCTTTTGAGAGATCCCTTGGTGGTTTTTTAGCATCTCTTTGATATCCAATAAGATCTGTTGGATCTGTTCGCTGTTGGTATCATAGGTGACACCGATGGTCATTTTAATGCGTCGAATGCCACGACGAGAGAAGTTCTCGATGGGGCTATTGGCGATTACCTGATTGGGGAGGGTGATAAGGGATTTTTGAAAGGAGCGAATCTTGGTGGTTCGCATGCCGATATCTTCGACAACACCTTCGACCCCATCGATGCGAATCCACTCACCAATTCGGATGGATTTATCAAGAAGCAGGGCAATTGATCCAAAGAGGTTGGCTGCTGTATCTTTGGCAGCAAGGGCAAACGCAAGCCCTCCGATTCCTAGCCCTGCAACCAAACCTGCCACGTTGATCCCCCAAAGTTCTAAAATAGCCCCCAATCCAACCGAGATTACCACCCCGCGAATAATGGCAAGGATAAAGTTACCCATCTCATACGAGAGTTCAGGGTTTAGTTTGCTTGTAAAGCTATAGATCAAACCACGCAGGGCATGGGTGAGGGCATAGATTACCCAAAAAATATCGTAGGTGATCATGGTATTCTCAAGACGTTTAATGAGTGGTGTCTCTAGAAAAATCAGGGCAAAAAAGAGATTGATTCCTACAATGACAAAAGAGAAGGCAATGGGACCTTTGAGGGCGAGGAGAATACGCTCATCATAGTTGGTCTGAGTAGTTTTGGTAAAAGGGTGAAGAATCTGAATCACCAGATGGGCAAAGAGTTTTCGTAGATAAAGAAAGAAAAAGAGTGCTAAAAAAGCAGCGATAATATTGGCAACGGGTATTCCAAAGAGGGTCTTGGCTAGATAAGCACCATACTCACTGCTGTAGAGCTTTGCCAAAAAAGCTTGAGTGTAGTCCTCTAGGTTCATGTCCAATTTTTCGATGATCTGTTCGGTTTGTATTAAATCGGTTGTATTGTTTTCATTCATAAGAAATATTTTAGCAAAATAGTTATGCGATTTGCCCCTAAAGGGGTGGGATTTTCTTGGAAAAGTTGCTAAAATGTTAAAATAAGTTATTCACGGTTGTTACACAACAGTATGATTTAATAAACTTATAAGAAAAATAAAGGAAAATAATGAAAAAAATTTTATATTTTATGATGGTTTTGGCTTCGCTACATGCAGAGGTTATTACGGTAGATTATAAAGTAGAGTTTGGACTTTTTGGAGAGATTGGTGTGGCACATGCTACGTTGGATCGGGATGAGAAGCGTTATGAGATCGATATTAAGTTGGACTCAACAGGCTTGGCAAAGACCCTTTCAGGGGATCGCAAAGAGCGACATATCTCAAAAGGACACATCGAAGATGGAAAAATGGTCTCTGATCTCTATCAGATCATGAAGTCACACGGAGTCTATAGTAGTAATCGTGTCTATCGAATCGATCATGAACACCATAAAGTAACGCAACAGACCCAAAAGTGGAAAAAGGGAAAACTCTATAAAGACAAAACGGTTGAGATGGATGATATCTATGCTAAAGATGACCTTTTGACACTCTATTTTAATCTCGATAGCTACATTATCGATAAAAATGTCAGCAGAGACTATCGACTACATGCGGTGGGAGCAGAGAAACAAAAAGGGTATGTTGATATTCATATTCCCAACAAAGAGGAATTAGCTGAGTATCAAGAGCTCTTGGGAAAAGATCAAGGATGGTATGCTAAAGCAATTATTTATCAAGATATCTTCTCTAGTGATAAAGGGGAGTTACTTTTGGGTATTGGAGAGGATGGTATTACCGATAAAGCAGTCTTAAAAGATCTAATTTTCTTTGGGGATATTCGTGCCAAGAAGATCTAGGTAAGTATGGGCTCTTGAGTGGTTAGCTTATTGGGTTGCTGCAACATTTTTGTAACGTTTTTTTGTTATAGTGAATAAATCACTATTCTCTATTATTGAGAGTGGAAAGATCTTACCCTTAGGAGTCCTATGATGAAAAAAAAATTACAAACTATGTTGTCTCTATCGCTCTTTTTAGCAATCTTCTCTTCCTTTGGTTGGGGAGATGAGATTAGTGATACCATTGAGGATGCATTGGCATCTTATAAGCAGGGGAATATCTCGGCAACAAAAGAGGATTTAAGTTATGTGTTGGAGTTGCTTAGGCAGAAAAGGGGAGAGCAGATGAAAGCATATCTTCCTGCACCACTAACGGGGTGGCATGCAGATAAGGCAACCGCACAAATGGCAGGAGTAGGAATGCTTGGAGGTGGAACCACCTTGAGTCGAGTTTATACCCAAAAGAGGGCAAAGATTCGTATTGAGATTATAGCAGATTCTCCATTGATTGCAGGACTTGGATCGATGTTTTCTAACCCAATATTGAGTTCAGGCGGGAAGTTGAAGCGGATTAATCGGGAGAAAGCAATGATCAACTATCTTCCTAATCTAAAGAGTGGAGAGATTACACTGATGATTGATAAGCGTTTTATGGTCACCATCAAAGGAGAAGGGGTTTTAGAGGAAACTCTAATCTCTTATGCTCAAGCCATTGATTTTGAAGGACTCAAAAAGATCTAATCTCCCCTTAGGAGAAGTGGACAACAAATATGCTAAACTTTCAAAAAATTTAAGGATTTTGATTGAAAAAGTATATTTTGGGCATAGACAGAGGAGTTCTGTTTATGCTACTTGCCTCTTTCTCGTTTGCTTTTATGGGGGGCTTTGCCAAGGTTGTAAGTCAGACACTACCAGGGGTAGAGGTGACCTTTTTTCGTAATGTTTTTGGGGTAGTATTGATTGGGTATGCCATTTATAAATCACCACTTAAGCAGGTTGGGGGAAAGCCTTTTTTACTCTTTTTTCGTGGTTTGATGGGCTTTATGGCACTCTTGGCATACTTTTATATTATTGCATACATGCCACTAGGGGAGGTGGTAACTTACAATAAGACTTCTCCTATCTTTGTGGCAATCTTCGCTTATCTTTTTTTAGGTGAACGGCTTAATGGATGGTCTATTTTTGCTATTTTATTGGGCTTCTTGGGGATTGTTCTGATTGCTCAGCCCTTTGGGGGAACCTTTGATAAGTATGATCTTTTGGGGATCTTTTCGGGGTTAGGGGCAGCACTAGCGTATACCTCGATTCGGGAGTTGCGACGCTATTACGATACCCGAGCCATTGTGATGAGCTTTATGGGGGTAGGGACGATTGCTCCGCTTCTTTTAATGTTAATTACGCCCTATATCGATGCACCTAAAGCTCTGGATTTTATGTTTTCTCCTTTTGTTATGCCTGAGGGAAAGATCTGGTTGTACTTGATTCTTATGGGACTCTTTGCAACTCTTTCTCAATACCTTATGACCAAAGCCTATGAGTATACCAAAGCAGGGATTGTGGGTACAATCTCTTATACCAATATTGTTTTTGCATTGATTATAGGGGTGATCTTGGGTGATGCGTTGCCTGATCTTTTGACATCATTGGGGATAGTACTGGTTATAAGCTCTGGATTGATTGTGGCACTCTCCAAGGAGAAGTAGGGGTGGTAAAGAAAGTACTCTTTTTTTTCTTCTTTTTGGGTATGCTCTTTGTAACGCTTTTGGATTTTAACCGATTGGGTGAGCGTCATGATGAGCTTGCTAAAGATGATGCCACCATTCGTTGGCTACAGCAGGATAAAGAGCAGGGGTGGGTTGCTTTTGATCGTCATGCTCATGACCAAAACCGAACCATTAGAAGCATTATCCATTTTAAAAAACAGGGTGAATTGAAATTGCACTTTGCACTCAAACCTGATGCCAAAGTAAAGTTGATTCGTTATCATATCAAAAAGGGGGAGCGGGAGTATACTTTGCGTATTGATGCTAATCGTACGGCAACGGTACATTTTCTGGTTCAACCCAAAGATAAACTGACCATTACCATAAAAAAAGTTGAGGCTCAGGATGATGACTATTGGGGGACATTAACGATGAGTTTTGAGGAGCTTATTTTACCTTATGATCAGCTCTATATTGTAGTGGCTCTCTGGGGGGTGATGGGGCTCTTTTTGATCTGGTATTATTATGGATATTTAGCACTGCTTCTCTATGGTCTTTTTATGGGACTGCTCTGGATGGAGCGTTTTGAGGGGCTTGATTTTGGCTTGGATCTCTTTTTGGCATACAGTGTGGGGCTATTTTTTGTGGGATTGGTAATGATTGTCCTATTTCGATGGCTTACACGGTTTAAAGTAGCGACAGTGGTAAATGGATTGTTACTTTTAGGGTTATTTCTTTTGCCTATGGTGGTACTACTCTATGGGCTTATCTTTGATCTTCCCCTGAGTCAAGAGGCACTCTATGCACTTTTTCAGACCAACCTAAATGAGGGGTATGAGTTTATTTGGGATGTAGGGATCTATTGGTGGCTTGGTGTGCTGGTGGTACTTTTGGTAATCATTGGATTGCTCTATCAACAGGAGCGATCTGTACGACTTCAAAAAAGACCCATTCCCGCTCTCTATTTTTTAGTATTATTTATGGGGGTTTTGAGTTATGGGAGTTTCTCCCATATGCGGACGTTGGATTTTCTTTTGGAGCATACTAATCGTTATCTTCAAGAGCTCTTGAAATTCAAAGCAATGTCAGCAAAACGTCAATCAGGATCACTCCTTTTAAAAGCAACCAAAAAAGAGCAAGGAGAGACTTATATTGTTGTGATTGGAGAGTCGCTTAATAAACGTTTTATGAGTCTTTATGGTTATAATAAGAGAACTACCCCACAACTTAATCAACTTTATAAAGAGGGTAAACTTTTACGTTTTGATCGAGTTTATTCCAATCATGTTCATACCATGCCAACCCTTAGTTTTGCATTGACGCAAGCCAATCAGTATAACCATAAAACCTACTTTGAGTCTCCTTCTATTATCGATATTCTTAATCAATCCCATATTAAAAGTTACTGGTTAACCAATCAAGTACTTTATGGAGGCTGGGATAATATGGTCTCTATTCTAGCACATAGTGCAACCGAATTAAAGGCATTTAACCATACTGTAGGTAAACATACAACAACCCAATCATACGATGGAGTTATGATAGCAACACTTAAAAAGATTCTTGCTCACAAGAGTAAATATAATCGGGTTATATTTGTGCATTTGATGGGCAACCATAGCCGTTATGCGTTGCGTTATCCTTTAGAATACGCTAAATTTCATAATATTGTACCTAAGCGTTTAGAGCACTATTTAAATAGTCTCTACTACAATGATGAGGTCATCAGTCAGTTGATTCAAACGCTTCAAAAAGAGGTTAAAGTAGGTGCGTTGCTCTATGTATCCGATCATGGAGAGGAGGTTCTGAAGGGTTATGGTCATAATATTGATCGTTTTACCTATGAGATGACCAATATCCCCTTGTTGATCTATCTAACACAAGAATATCAATCACGTTATCCTCAGCGTTCAAAACATTTAGACAACCATACCGATCAGCTTTTTACCAATGATCTGCTCTATGATACGCTTATTGGACTCTTTGGGATTCAAACACCTTATTATGAAGCACGCTACGATCTTGCTTCTGCTTCGTATACCTTAAAAGATAATCAAGCACTGCTTAATCATGGTAAGCAAAAGGTAAATGCAAAAGAGAACCCTCTCTATTGGGATCGTAATCGATCCAAGCAATAGCGAAAATCTGCTATACTTTGATCTATTTTATAAAAGGATAAACAATGATACTAATAGCTGGACCCTGTGTACTAGAGAGCCGTGATAATGTAATGCGTATTGCAGAGTCGCTGATGCCTTATCATGAGGATTGTACCAAAGATTTCTATTTTAAAGCGAGTTTTGATAAAGCCAACCGAACCTCACTGGACTCCTTTCGTGGACCTGGGCTTGAGGAGGGGTTAAAACTGCTCCAAGAGGTTAAAGCACAGTTTGGGTACAAACTTTTAACCGATGTTCATGATTATACCCAACCCCAAGCGGTGGCAGAGGTGGTGGATGTATTGCAGATTCCTGCCTTTTTGTGTCGGCAGACCGATCTGCTTGTAGCCGCTGCTAAAACTGATGCGGTGGTTAATATTAAAAAAGGGCAGTTTCTAGCTCCCCAAGCGATGGAGCATTCGGTTAAAAAGGTACTTAAAACCCGAGGATTTGATGGGGAAGCAACCTATGAAAATGCCCAAAAGTATGGGGTGTGGCTAACCGAGCGTGGATCGACTTTTGGGTATGGCAATCTGGTCGTGGACATGAGAGGATTGCCACAGATGCGAGAGTTTGCTCCTGTAATTTTTGATGCGACCCACTCCGTGCAACAGCCCGCCTCAGGGGGAGCCACCTCAGGAGGTGATAGCTCTTTGGTACCGTATCTTAGTCGAGGGGCAGCGGCAGTGGGGGTGGATGGATTCTTCTTTGAGACCCATTTTGACCCCTCTATTGCCCTAAGTGATGGACCCAATATGATTGAGTTGCAAAAACTAGAGGGGCTTTTGGCTCAAATTGATGCCATCCGTGCGGTTGTTGAATAGGGGGAATTATTGTTTTTAGCTCATTTGGTTATAATTCCCTCAATAATTCTAAAAGGACAACAATGAGAGTAGTAGAAGGTCACTTAACCGTAGATAGATCTAAAAAAGTTGCAATCATCAACGCACGATTCAATCATTTTATCACCGATCGATTGGTCGAAGGGGCAAAAGATGTCTATGCACGACATGGAGGGAACCCAGAAGATCTTGATCTGATCTTGGTTCCAGGGGCATTTGAGATCCCCTTTGCATTAGATAAAGCATTGGCTTCGGGTAAATATGATGCCGTCTGTTGTCTAGGTGCAGTGATTCGTGGGGCAACCCCACATTTTGATTATGTCTCGGCTGAAGCGACCAAAGGGGTAGCATCGATGACGCTCAAGCATGGAAAACCTGCTACTTTTGGAGTACTCACTGTAGACAGCATCGAACAAGCCATTGAGCGAGCGGGAACCAAAGCAGGTAACAAGGGTGGCGAAGCGATGGCAAGTCTGATCGAGATGATGAATCTCTATAGCGTATTAGAGGCATAAGATGGCGACACGACACCAAGCACGAACCGCCGTTGTTGGACTACTCTATGCGTATGATCTAGGCAATGATGGCATTGCCAAGTTTTCCGATGAGATCTTAGAAGAGGATAAAATCCGCAACAAACAGCGGGCCTTCTCTAAGTCTCTCTTTCAAGGAACCATTGACAACTTAGAAGCAATTGATATCGAGATTCAAAAACATCTCAAAGATTGGGACTACAACTCCATTGGTAAGGTCGAAAAAGCGATCATGCGTCTGGCTGGGTATGAGATCTTGATCGAAGGAACCGATAAACGAATCATTATTAACGAAGCGATTGAGCTTGCCAAGGCACTAGCTGATGATAAATCCCCCCGCTTTATCAATGCGGTACTGGATGCCTTGGGCAAAGAGAATGCTGCTAAGATTGAGAAACCTAAAGAGGTAGAGGTTCCTAAAGAGAAGCCTGAGTAGGAAGATTTCTCCTACTCCTAAAATAAAAGGGTCAGGTCACAAATACACAGTATTTTAAGTGAATTCACGCTAAACTGCTATTTAAATAATAGGATAGAAAGTAGTGTAGTTAGATGCGATTAAGCGATTTTGAACAAAAAATGATAAAAAAAGCCTTTAGAGAAAGTTTTGAAGAGGGGGAAATATATCTTTTTGGAAGTAGAGTTGATGATAGCCAAAAGGGAGGTGATATAGATTTATATCTGATACCTAGTCAAAAATTTGAAAATGAAAGAGATAGAAAAATAGAGTTTTTGGTTAAATTAGACTCTTATATTGGTGAGCAAAAGATTGATGTTGTTTTAGCAAAAGATAGTTCAAGACTAATAGAACAAGAGGCACTAAAATATGGAGTGAAACTGTGAGAGATAGACAAGAGACTTTTATTGAAAAACTACATGAGTGCAACCAACATAAAAAAAGGTTATTGAGTGCAAAAAATAGATTAAAAAACTTTATGCCATTAGATGTAAACAAATATAATAAATTAGATGAGACAACTATAAGTGTTATTGACCAGATGATATTTCGATTTTCAAAGCTTCAAGATAGTATGGGTGAAAAGATTTTTCCATCTATATTAGAACTTGTTGGAGAAAAAGTAAAACAGATGACATTTATTGATAGATTAAATCGATTAGAAGAATTAGGGTTGGTCGATAGAGAAAAATGGATGAGCTTAAGAAGAGAGAGAAATGAGATAGCTCATGAATACTCTTTTAATCAAGATGAAGTTGTAGATGGTATTAATCTGATTTTTGAGAGAGTGGATGAACTGTTAAAAATTTATAGAGTTTTTTGTCTCTACTCTTTTGAAAAGTTTGACTTTGTGCGAAAAAATGGTTGGGTAAAATGCCAAGAAGACCAAGAGTAGAAAAAGAGGGATTTCATCATGTTATCAATCGTGGTGTAGCTAGGGATAATATATTTTTAGAAGATAAAGATTATGAAAAATTTTTAGAGATTGTTGAAATTGCAAAAGAGAGATATGATTTTACAC
>Ga0256828_1000176_pt1 | contig 43401 bp, 39 predicted proteins | sample CV88metaG_FD_185993 | JGI IMG/M metagenome (GOLD analysis project Ga0256828, IMG submission 185993) | Hydrothermal vent microbial communities from East Pacific Rise, Pacific Ocean - CV88 | ecosystem: Environmental > Aquatic > Marine > Hydrothermal vents | place: Pacific Ocean: East Pacific Rise...
CCACAAACAAAGGACAGCTGGCCGAGTGGTCGAAGGCGCTCGCCTGGAACGCGGGTGTAGGGTAACCTACCTAGGGTTCGAATCCCTAGCTGTCCACCACTTTTTTACACTTTATTATTATTATTATGCTAAAATCACCTTATGATCCGTAGATTCCTTAACAAATATCTCAGTATTATTTTTCTGCTTGCAACACTGTTGGGTGTTTTTCATCATCATGATGATCTCAAGCAGCATAATAGTTGTCAGATCTGTACTTTGCAGGCAAGAATTGCCAATGCAGATACGCCTGTGGCTGTTATCTATCTCAGTGATATTACCCTTGTTAGCGAATCTATTATTACCCCATTGCATGATCTGCACTCAAAAGCACTCATTCGCACACTTCATCAAAGAGCCCCTCCTTTTTTCTCCTAAACTACAATAAAAAAACTATATTTATACCTATTTGGAGAAAAAAGAATGAAAAAAATATTCTGTCTGTCTCTTGTTGCCTGTGCATCTCTTATGGCTGATGCACAAATTGATGCTATCAAAGCAGAACTGCAGCAACAAAAAGAGACAACACAAAAACTAGAAGCAAAACTTGATGCACTGAGTGCAGCACAAAACAGAGCATCTGTCAATACAAGTGCGAGCTTTTCGCAAAATGCTTATCTCCCTGATATTGCGCTTATTTTAAATATGTCGGCAGTTGGACGGGATGTCAAAAACAGTGATTATGAAAAGTTTGCAATACCGGGTTTTATTAATACCGGTGATGCAGAGTTGCCGTTTAACAAAGAGCGCGGCTTTAATCTCAATTATGCCGAAGTTGCAATGCATGCAAATGTAGATCCCTATTTTGAAGCATTTGCAATGTTTCATCTGCACCCCAATGCGTTTGAAATAGGGGAAGCTTATGTCCAGACGACGTCACTTCCGTATTCTCTGCGTGTTCGAGCGGGTAAATTTAAAAGCTCTTTTGGAAGAATTAATGCTAAACATCAACATAGTTGGCACTTTGATTCACAGCCTATTATCTATAAAGCACTCTTTGGCCCTGATGGTATCAGTGATCCAGGGATTCAACTGCAATGGATAGCACCGAGTGATACCTATGTGATGATGGGTGTTGAAGCATTGCAGGGAAATAATGAACGCAGTTTTGGTGATACAGAGAAAAATAATCTCTATGTCGGCTATATTAAATCAAGTGTTGATATTGGAGATAATCTCTCTATTTTGGGTGGTGTGAGTTTGGCGCACGGGAAAAATACAACAGCCAATAACACTGATGTTTATGGGGTTGATTTAACAATGCGTGATCAGCTTGGAAGCTACTCCTCTTTGATCTGGCAGAGTGAATTTTTACAACGAAACAAAGATTTAGGCACGCAAACGGACAAACAGGCAGGGCTTTACAGTGAACTTGTTTACCAATATAACAATAACTACTCGGGTGGTTTTCGTTATGATGCCATTACAAAAAATGAGACAGATCTCTCTGCTTATAAGGGGATAAAAACAGGTACACTTGACCGATATACGGCAATGTTGGAGTATAAACCTTTCCCTATGTCACGTCTTCGTCTCTCATACACATATGACAGAACAAAGGTGATCGCAGGGGAGCGTAAAAACATAAATGAAGTGATGTTAAGTTTAAATATCGCAGCAGGCGCTCATGGCGCACATAATTATTAGGAACAGAGAATGAAAAAATTTTTACTACTAACAGTTTTACTAACATCATTGGCATTTGCAAAAATCAATGTAGATGCAACGTATGCAACAATGGGTGCAGTAGCGAAGCAAATAGGCGGAGATAATGTCAAAGTGACTGTCTTGGGATCTGCAAAGTATGATCCGCACTTTATTGTGCCAAAACCTTCCTTGCTCGCTAAATTACGCCGTGCAGATCTCCTCATTATTAACGGAGGTGGTTTGGAACTTGGTTGGTTGCCGCCACTACTGAGAAATGCTAACAATGCAAAGATCAGAAATGGAGCCAAAGGATTTTTAGATATGTCTCATTATGTGGCTATGATCGATGTTCCTACCTCTGTTTCTCGAGCTTTTGGAGATGTACATGCGCAGGGTAATCCTCACTACTCAACCGATCCGCATGTCATTTTGATCATGGCAAAAGCCATTGCACAAAAACTCATAGATATTGATCCATCTCACGAAGCACAATATCAAAAAAATTATGATACATTTGTAAAAGAGTGGCAAGCCTATTTGAAACAATATGATGCAAAAATGCAGATGTGTAGAACAAAAAAAGTGGTGCAGTATCATGAACTTTTTAACTACTTTTTAAAACGCTACGGCATTAAAAGTTATGGAACAATTGAGCCGCTTCCGGGTATTGCACCAAGTTCAAAACATACGATAGAACTTATTGGTATGATGAGAGAAAATGGTATAAAAACGATTTTACAAGATGTGTACCATGAACGTAAAACCGCAAAATTCATAGCTGAAAAAACAGGTGCGAGAGTTGCTGTTATTCCTCATGATCTCGGTGCAGACGGCAGTAAAACACTTCAATCATTTTACAATACAATAGCACAACGAATATGTCAATAGTTGAACTTTTATGGCCGGCCTTTGTGCTGGCTATTGCTCTTGTTTTTATTCACTCTGTTTTTGGTTTGGAGATCATTCGCAGGGGTGTTATCTTTACCGATCTTGCTATTGGTCAGATCGCTGCTGTTGGAATGGCATTGAGTGTTGCTTTTTTTGATGGATCTTATCAAACGGTTATGACCTTTAGTTTTGCATTTGCTGCGGCATTGTTGATTACATGGGCAACCAAAAGAGTAGAGAAGGTCGAAGCATTTATAGGTCTTTTATATGCACTTGGGATCTCTTCCATTATGCTTATTTTGGCGCAAAGTTCAGAAGGAACAGAACTCTTTTCAAAATTAAGTGCGGCAGATATCCTTTTTACATCAGAGAAGCAACTCTATGAAAGTTTGTTACTCTATGGAGTTGTTAGTTTTGTTATGTTTGTTATTTATCCTCGTTTAAAAGGGATACAAAAAGAGATTCTCTTTTTTACTATGCTTGCTATAACAGTTACTTCATCGGTACAGTCTGCTGGTGTATTGGTTGTTTTTGCTCTCTTAATTGCACCATCATATGCAGGACTTTTGCAAAAACGAGTGAATCCTTTTGTATTTGCAACATTTTTTGGTTCATTTGGAGTTGTTGTTGCACTTTTTGTCTCCTATATGCTTGATTTACCAACGGGGTATGCTATTATTTTTGTGACTGTTTTTACATCTTTGCTTTTTGTGGTATTATCTTCTTTAAAAAAGAGAGAAACAGCATAAATGAAGAGTAAAATTTTAGTTTTTTTACAATTCTTTCTTATATTTTTAATGTTACTTGCATTGAGTAGGCCGACTTCCTATCTTTGGAGTGGTCTTGGAATTACTTTGCTTGGTGTGATTCTTGGTCTTGTAGCAATTAAAACACATGAGAGAGGAAATTTTAATATTCGTCCTGACATTAAAGAGAATTGTGAGTTGATAACAGAGGGGATCTATGGTTATATTCGCCATCCTATGTATCTCTCTGTTTTAATTATGATGTTTGGAGTGATGCTTATATGTTTTTCACTCTATGAAATTGTACTCTATGTTGTTTTGGTAACTGTTATGCTGGTAAAGCTCTTTTATGAAGAGTCGCTTTGGCAGTGTCACTCTAAGGCGTATGCGGAGTATAAGAAAAAGACAAAACGGCTCATTCCTTTTATATTTTAACTTCGATATAATGATACAACATATTGAGGTACATAAGAGAGACTTTCAGCGGAATGAGGAAAAATAATGGAAATTACATTACTTATAAAATTAATAGCAGGTTTAGTTGCTATTTTAGGTTTTCTGCTCTTTTTATTTTTCTATTCAAAAAAGAGTAAAACGCAAAAAAAGTCTCTTAAAAAAAAGAGTAAAAAAGGTAGTTCAAAGCGAGAAGAACAACCAAAATTTAAAGATTTAATGGCTGTTATAAGAGATAAAAATGCAACGACTCAAGAGCTCTCGGATGCACTTGATGCTCTGTTAAAGTATTATGGAAAAATTCCTGCTAAGTTGGGAATTCGTACGCATCCTGAGTTTTATGCCTATGCGGAGATACTGTTACGAATTTGTCGTCATAAAAATATTAATAAAGAGCTGATTGTCTATTTTGACAAGGAACTTGAGAAGAGAAACCCCGACTATATAAGAGAGATCAATGATGCTCTTATGAAGGGTTTAAACTCAAGAGGCTTTTAAATAGAAGATTCTTTGACTGCAGCGAGTACCTCTTCAAATCCAACTTCACTTGCATGTTCTACTTCCTGCATCGCTTTTACAGCTGCTTTATGTTCTCCTTTTGCCTGTTCTTGCATCGCTTTTTTAATATTTTGATGCACGCTTGCATGATATTTGTTAATCGTAGGAATACGGGAGTTTCCTTTGAGGAGATTTTGAGTAACAGATGTAAACCATTTTCCAAAGCGACAATTATGCTCGTCTGAAATTGAAACCACTTCATTTTTGAGAAGTGCGTTATATCCTGTGAGTTTTAAAGTAATGTGATCAATTTTGCCATTACTGACATGAAGCTCATTTGTAAGGTTTTCGGTTTTATTTTTAATATTATTTGAATTTTGCACAACCATCGTAATATTTTGGGAAAATTCATCGAGTGTATCCATGACTTTTGAAGTCTCATCCATAAATGTATTACTGATCTCCATCATAGAGTTTGAATTTTGTTTGAGGCCGTTAATATTAATCTCTACTTCTTGTGTGGCTTTTTGTGTACGTTCTGCGAGTTTTCTGACTTCATCGGCAACAACGGCAAATCCACGACCATGTTCACCTGCACGTGCAGCTTCAATAGCGGCATTGAGGGCTAAAAGATTTGTCTGATCAGAGATATCTTTAATGAGATTGATAATTTCGGCAATAGACATAACGCTGTCATTGAGTGTATTGGCATCATCGGCAAGTGTATTGGAATGCTCTTGAATGGTTTGCACGGTGTGCTCAATATTGGAAGTCTGCTCTTGAACATTTTGCATGCGCTCATTGGTACGTGCATTGAGATGGTTAATATCATCAAGCATAAGCAGATTCTCTTCAATGGTTCTTTGTAAAAATTGTGAACCATTTTCGTAACTATGCAGAACCAGCTTGAGATAATCTTCATTTTCATGCTCAAGAATCTGCTGCTGTTGCGGTTGATTCTGGAGTGCTCTTAGTTCATCATATAAGCGATCATTCTCTTCTTGAAGAGATTTTATTTTATTTTCATACTCGCTTTGGAGTCTCTCAATTTTAGCGCTGCATCCAAACATAGTTTTTCCTTTAAATAAATTTAGTTGTATGCATTTTAACACAATTTATTTGATTTTATCTATAAAATACTTTTTAGTGTTGTTGTCTTTTATTAAAACCTGCCGTACCGGCTTTGGCATCTATCTGAAATTTTTTTGCATAGGCTTTTAAATAAGAAGGTAGAGCCCGTCCTTTTAATTTCATCATATCTTGAAGCATTCTATCGGCGATATCTTTTTCTGCTATTTTCTTTTGATCTTTTAGGTAGTTAAAGAGCAGCTCTCCTTGTCGAGGAAGCGAAATTTTCCATGTGGAGTCTGTTTGTTGATAGATCCATAAAGAGAAAGCATAAAAGTTTTCATAGGCGCTCTCATTTTGCCATAGTAGCTGAATGCTTTTTCTGAAATTTCCTGAGTTATAAAAGAGATCCCAAAAGCGCGCAAAACGTTTCATAATTTGTATCTCTTTAAAAGAGAGTTGTTTATTCTTTAAAATGTCATAGGGAGGAATATCACTATAGACCATTTCATGTTCTCTATCATGCCGAGTAATATGTGTTCCTGAGAGTTTTTTAAGGATTCCAATTTGGATCTCACAAGAACTTAATCGTAGCAACTCGTCAAGGTTTGCACCAAAACTCTCAAGAGACTCGCCCGGAAGTCCAACGATAAGATCAAGGTGAATATGCGCATTTGTCTCTTGTTCTAAAAAACGAATATTCTCTTTGATTTTATCTAATTTGAGTTGGCGAGATATATTGTTTGCTATTTCAAGATTGAGTGTCTGTATTCCAATCTCAAGTTGGAGTGCCCCATCGGGAAAGGCTTTGATCTTTTCGCGCAGGCTAGCAGGAAAGTGATCGGGAATTACTTCAAAATGAGCAAAGTAGGGCGGCTCTTTTTTTAAAAAGAAATCGAGTATTCTATTGGCTGTTCTCATATTGAGGTTAAAAGTACGATCGACAAATTTGAAGTTTCTTGCGCCTCTTTGCCAAAGTTTTTCAAACTCTTCTAAAACTGTATCGAGTTCAAAGGCTCGAACTTTTTCATCCATAGAGGAGAGGCAAAACTCACACTCAAAAGGACATCCTCTTGAGATCTCTACATAGAGGTAACGGTTGGCAATATCATGATCGCTGTAGTATTTGTAAGGGAGTTGAATTGCTTTGAGATCAGGTATGCTCATACGAATAATACGTTCAGAAGCAGTTTGGCTGATAATATTTTTACAGAGTTGATAGAAAGCGAGATCCCCTTCTCCCTGAATAATAAAGTCTGCTTTGTCAAAGTTGACCCGAAAGGGCATATAGGTGACTTCAGGTCCTCCTAAAATTATTTTGATTTGTGGTGCTACTTTTTTTAGAATATGAATTAACTCATGAATCTCGGAAGCATTCCATATATAAACGCCAAGTCCAATAATATCAGGTTTTGTATCTAAAATTTTCTCTGCAACACTTTGTAGGGCATCATTAATACTAAACTCTAAAATTTCTGTATTGCTTTGAAGATCTTGCATATTTGCATAGAGGTAACGAAGACCAATGGCAGAGTGAGTATAACGGGAGTTGAGTGTGCTTAAAATGATTTTCATAAGTGAAGTGTAACATAAAATTGGCAGATGGAAGAAAAACAGCCAAGAGAAATAAAAGGGGAAAAACTTGGCTGTTTTAAAAATTTATAGGAGTATATGTCTCGATTATGAAAGGGGGAAAACATAATTGAGATGCTGAAATTATAATTATTATAAGTAAATGTTAGGTAAATACCTAAGATTTACTTGCAATTTCCTTATACTCTTGTAGCATTGTATCGAGATCTCGGAAGAGTTCAACGGATGCATCTTCCATTTTAGAGAAATTTTCTGTAATGCGTTGAGGGTGATCATATTTGACAACACTTTCATCATGGACATATTGCATATTTTTAAGTACCATTTCGTGAACGATTGTATGTGGTTTTTCCATCTCTTTAAAAGCACGTGTTTTACCAAAGCGCTCTTTTCCGAGAGCGTTATACCATTGACCCATACGGCAATTGTTATGGTCTGGAAATACTTTCTCTTTGTCATCATTTAAAATTGTTGAATAGGCATTTGATTTAAAGAGAATATGATCAACTTTTACAAGTGTTGTAAAGAGACGATTTTGAATGGTAACAGCAGAGCTTGAAGCACTTGTTGCTAAACTATTTAAATCTTTAAAGGTATCTTCAAAATCATTAATAACAGAGCTGGTCTCTTGAGCAATATCTGTAATTTCATCAGAGTTTCCTCTCATGTCATTGGCCTCTTGTTGGAGCGTAGAGATGGTGATTTCTATCTCGTTGGTTGCTTTTTGTGTACGTTCTGCAAGTTTTCGTACCTCATCGGCAACAACTGCAAATCCACGACCATGTTCACCTGCACGAGCTGCTTCAATAGCAGCATTGAGTGCTAAAAGGTTTGTTTGATCTGCAATGTCTTTAATGAGACCAATAACTTCTGAGATCTCATGGCTGCGACCTTCAAGGGAAACAATTCCCTCATGAGAAGATGCAATGAGTTCAACAAGAGAGTTAAGTCGTTCTCCAATCTCTAAAACATTATTGAGAGATTCTTTGGACTCTTGCGCTGTTTTCGCGGAGATATTGACAATCTCATTTGCATCATCTGAAGATGTTGTAAGATCTTGTTGAATAATTGCAAGTCCTTGGGCAACACCGCCCCCAAGTTTTGTAAAGCTGTGCGCCATCTCTCCTCGAATTTTTGTCTCATAGCCGTTAGCAATTGATTGTGTCGCTTTGTTGACTGTTTCTATTGTAGTTCTAAAAATACCCTGTAATCCTTGAGGATAGGCATGTCGATAGGTTTTACCGTTTGATGCCGCCTCAATTGTTGTTGCAATATCACGCATGAAAGCTTCAAGCTGATCAAGTGTATCATTGACCGCCCACGCCAGTTTGGCATTGGCAGAGTTGTCATTTGGTATATGTGTAATACGATCTTCGAGTCTTCCTTTAGCGCTTGCATTTAAAACTCTTTGAATATCATTGAGAAGTTTATTTTTTTTGTCTTGATTCGCAGATGGAACAAACAGAGCAATAACCATTACAAAAAGAGTAAGGGCAGCTAAAATATAGTGTGCGGTAATAGCTCCATAGATTGTTACACCAAAGAGCGTAACAAAGAGCAGTAGTGCTTGATTATTTTTGAATAGAGATGATAAGTTCATCGTAACTTACTCCTTCTTTATGTAGTAGATCGTTTAAAACTTTTTCTCCGCCTGCTATTCCGCCACTTCTCTCTGCTTGCAGCATCTGTGCATAGAGTGGTTGAATAATTGCAAGTGCATCCGGATTCGGTTTGCGTCGTACAGAGTAGTAGCCGACAATATTTCCGTGTTCATCGATTGAAGCTGTGACATTGGCATAGACCCAATAACTATTACCGTTTTTTGTCTTGTTGAGTACATAGGCAAAGATCTCTTCTCTGTTTTGAATCCGTTCCCATAGAAGTTTAAAGACTGTTTTTGGCATATCTGGATGACGAATAATATTGTGAGGTTTCCCCAAAAGTTCCTCTTCAGTATATTCCGCCATATCTATAAATATTTTATTTACATAGGTGAGTCGTCCCTTTGTATCTGTTTTAGATACAATGAAGTCGTTCTCATTCATCTCTCTTAACATATTTCCACCTTATTTTGAGTGATTGGAAGTATTTTATCATAAAACAGCGCTAAATGCGGTTATAATTTTAAAATGATTCGATTGCTTTCACTCTTTTACTACTTTTACTTTTCTATTGTTGGGATCTATGTAATCTTTTTGCCAAAAGTTTTGAGTAGTGTCGGCTACAGCGCAAGTGAGATAGGTTTTATCTTTAGTGCAGCACCGTTGATCCGTTTTCTTTTACCGTTTCTTTTTATGAAAGGTTTGGCACTCAACAGCAGACTGTTTAATGGAGCACTGCTTCTGCTTTGTTTAAGCAGTGCCTCTTTTTATCTCTCTTTGGATCATTTTTTTCTTCTGTTGCTTTCTAATATTGGTCTTGGTATAGGTTTGAGTCTTGTACTTCCCTACGTGGAGCTAATCTCTTTGAATGCTATTGGGAAAGAGCGCTATGGAAAGGTGCGTCTCTTTGGATCGGTTGGTTTTATTCTTGTAGCACTTGTTTTGGTGAAGTTTCTCTCCGGTGCCACTGTCGCCTTGAATTTCCTCTTTTTTTTAACATTGATTATGGTCGTTATTGCCTATTTTGTTCAGGCCTTTTCTCAAAAGTCTCTTGAAAATGATCAAGAACTACCAAAGAGTGATATTGCTCTTTTAAGAGATTGGAAATTTTGGAGTGCACTGCTTCTGATGCAGATGAGTTTTGGATCGTTTTATAACTTTTTTACTATTTATGAAACGGATCAGGGACTCTCTTTGGATATGACAATATATCTTTGGAGTTTTGGTGTTATTGTTGAGGTAGTTATGCTTTTTTTTCAGGGGCGTTTTTTACGTGGAAATCTTTTGAGTGTTTTACAAATAACAATCTTTGCAACGGCGCTGCGTTGGTTATTGGTGTACGCTTTTCCGGCAACATTGGGAGTGCTCTTTTTTGCACAGTCTCTGCATGCTTTGAGCTTTGCACTCTTTCATTCGGCAGCCATCTCTTACCTTTTTATGCACTATAGTCATAAGAAACTTGCACAACAGTTTTTCTCTGGTATTAGTTATGGGTTGGGAGCTCTTTTAGGTGCTGTGTTGTCAGGATTTATTTATGAGTACTATCCACCATACCTCTTTTTAAGCTCCGCATTGATTGCATTTGGAGCTTTTGGTATGATGACATGGTATAAACGCAGTTGCTCGTAACGAGGTTTAATAATCTGCGATAAGGTTAAGTGTAAAAGTTGTATCTGTTTTTTGTTTATCCATTGGAGGACGGTTTGCATAGTCGATTTTATAACTTACACCTGCGGAGAAGATGTCTGAAAGTTTTGAGATGAATGATGTTTTTGAGAATGCAAAGTAGTTTGGCATATCATCAAATTGTCCACGAATACTGAGTTCTTGATTGAATTTAAGATTTTTTGAGATCTGGTAGTCATAGACACCTTTAAGTCTGTATGCCGCATAATCTTCACTCTGAGCATCTGTATATTTGTCTTTTGAATATAAGAGGTTCCCGTCAACAACAAGTTTATGGATGTCGCCTGTAAGTACTTTGTATTGAAGACCCGGACCTGTATAGAATTGGTAATCATAACCAGAAAATTTGTCGGCTTTATATCCTACAAGATAGTCAAATGAGAGTCTATCTGTAATAGCATAGTTGTAGTTAAGTTCAATAAGATATTTATTTTTTGTCTCATCTCCATTATCACTTGCATACTGTCCGTCAAATGTAATTTTTCCTTGATGTTTACCCCATGCTTTTTTTGCATTGCCGTCAAGGTTAAATGTTTTTGTTTTTGTATTTCCTGTCGTTTGGATGTAACCAAGTTCTGTATGTGTTACAAGTGGTGTTACTTTCATTGTGTCTGCATGTGCTGAGATAAACAGCGTTGATGCCAAAAGTGTGCTGAGTGCTATTCTTTTCATTCGTCTTCTTTCCTTCTTCTAAAATTAAAGCTTGCATTATAGCAAAAAAGGATGAAAAATTAGTGAAGTTTGTTATGTATGGTTTCTATGCTCCGTGAGAGTTGATAGTATTGATTGATAACAGAGGGATCAAGAGAGAAGATCTTTTGTCGATATTTGAGATAGTTTGCCCAGACACGTTTACTCTGTGCGGAGCGTCCTCTTTTAAAGAGCTCAAAACTCACTGCGGCATTAATAAAGCCTTTGAGAATTTTGACTTCGCAACTCTCTGTAAAGCGCTGCGGAAACCAGAGATTTTCAAGTACCTCATGGGCATCATAAAAACGCTCTTCATTAAGGCAATGTAAAAATTCGTTAATCTTTTTGGTTCTCATCTATATCCAGTAGTTGCATATTGCGCCTCCAGTATCCACGCCCGCCTTTTAAGGAGATGCAGTGATGATCCGGAAACTTCTCTTTGTACTCTTTGAGGCGATCGAGTGTTGCTTTGCCTGTGTCGCAGTAAAATACAAAAACAGTACCCTTGGGATAATTTTTCATCTCATAGGGATTGTAGGTGATGGTATCGGCTTTTTCAATCGGTGCAAGAATCGTATCAACAAGCATAACAGAAACTCCCTCTTTTTCAAGGCGTCTTTTATGCTCTAAAAACTCTTTTTGCGTCCATTCGTTTGGATAATTCATAAAGACATTATAGTAAAGTTTTTTGAAAATAAGTTTGTGATTGTAAAGAAAGTGCTACAATATAGAAAAAATTGAGGGAGAAGAAAATGGAGTTAAAATATGTAGGTGATATGCCGAGAGTTTCACAGCATGGTGTCGGATTTGACAGTACAAAAACAGATAAATATATCTATCTGCATGCTGCATTGGAACTGTTGGAGGCGTTGAGTTATGGGGCAACAGAGACAACACAACATCTCTATAAAAGTGAGCATCGGGATCTCAAGCCAAATGAGCTTTTAGAGGGTTTGAAAAAATATATAAAAAATTTGGATGCTGTCTATGAACAACGGGTAGAAAAAGCAAAACATCTTGTAGAAGAGTTGCAAAAGCGTGTTCATGAAAATGAGAGTCTGAGTGATGATGAGCGTACTGCATGGTTGAAAAATATCGATCTGATGAAAGATTACTATCTACAGTATGTAACCAATCAAAGCGTATATGAAGCAGCGTTGCAGGCACTTTCAGATGAGATCGCAGAGGCAAAAGTCAAAGAGGTGACAATTCCTATGTTTAGAAACTACGGTATTGTTCTGCATGATCTTCAAGCGGTATTAGAGCAGAGAAAATCTCCTATTGATTCACAACTTGATATTTATATGACAGATGAAGGGCTGGTCGGAACGATGAGTTTCTTTCACCGTTAGTAGTAAAATTGAATGGCAAGAAAAAATAAAAAAAACAGCAAAATAAACCAACGCATACGCAAATATTTTGACGGTGATCCTTTTGATGTGGGGATCGAGAGAGTTGAGAGCAAGACACTCAGTGAGCTCTTTAGTGCACTTGGGATCTATGACATAGAGCATAACAAAAAGCTGATGGTCAAGACACTTCGTATGATCTGGAGTGAGGCTGAGAGTGTAATGCGTCAGGATATTTTGCACTTTTTTGAAGCAGACGGGCGTATTTACAAGTCAGAAAAACCAAAGGATGAGCCACACTTTAACCGTGAAGAGAAGATCGAGGCACTTCTACTTGAACTTGATGTAAATGAAGAAGAGGCACTCCGTCTTCGTGAGGCATTTGCAACAGTGCGAGCCAAAAAGATTACTATCGAGAAGATGGAGTCACGCTTGCGTCATATCCGCTATGAGCTTAAACGTGAGAAGTTAGAGCGTGAACTTGAGGGCTTTTTTGATCTCGATGACAGCTTTGAGTTTAACGCATCACTGAAGTATGCACTCTATGATCAACACTTTCACAAGATTCTCACTCTCCATACAAAACCCTACTCCTATGAGTATATAGAGACGACTCCCTATGAAGAGCTTGTCCAAAAGATAGGCGAAGATAAACTTGCCGTGGTTGAGCAGAAGCAAAAGGGCATAGATACCTTTTTGCAAAATCTCAAATACCCGCACGCCTACCTCACTACAAAAGAGATCTTGGACTCTCTGCGCGCCTCACCGCCAAAGAGCAAACTAACATATCCTCTTGTGAGTCAAAAGGTCTTAAAACGTATTGTCGCTGAGAAGATTGCAGCCAAAGAGATAGCGATCCATAGTGAAGAGGTGCTTATCGTTGTCGATGAGACTCTTGCTTTACCGCACTCTACGCTGAGCCTCTCTTATAATCTGGAGCTGCATATTGAGCTTGACGGACTGCTTGAAGAGATCTGGAACTCACGACGTTTTAATTTTGACGCTGTGCATGAAGAGGTCAAAAAAGAGTATGAAGCAGAGTTTTTACACGAGCTCTCAGAGCTTGTTGAAGAGTGCCGTGAGTATGCGCAACTGCTGCATTTTAGCGAAGAGGAGCTGCATGCACGTGTCTATGAGTTTGTTTTGGAACTCTTGCCTCGAACACTGCACTTTACACAAAAGATCCGCCGAAAAATAACACGCCGTTTTCTGCACTCCATTCAGGGTGAGCTTATCAAAAAACAGCGTCAAGAGCTTCTTGCACGCACTATTCGGGACTTTAAAAACCTCTTTCCTGTTGCACGGGGAATGAAGCGAAAGCTGACCTTGCATATTGGTCCGACCAACAGCGGAAAGACCTATCGGGCTATGGAGCAGCTCAAAAGTGCAGATACCGGCTACTACCTTGCACCACTGCGACTTTTGGCACTTGAGGGGTATGAGACGCTTAAAGCTGAGGGAATAGATGCCTCTTTGATCACCGGTGAAGAGCAGATCCTTGATGAGGATGCAACCCATATCAGCTCAACGATCGAGATGATGAACTATGATGTGGATGTTGATCTCTGCGTTATTGATGAGGTGCAGATGATAGATGACAGAGATCGTGGCTGGGCATGGGCAAATGCTATTATCGGTGCACCTGCCTCAGAGGTGATAATGACTGGCTCACCCAATGTCAAAGATGCTATTATTGCCCTTGCGGAGTATCTTGGCGAGGAGCTTGAGATCATAGAGTTTGAGCGAAAAAATCCACTCGAGCTTTTAGAACATCCAACAGATATCAAAGATATAGAAGCGGGAACTGCCGTTGTGGCATTTAGCAGAAAAGATGTCTTAAAGCTCAAACAGCGACTCTCTGCAAACTTTAGTGTGAGTGTTGTCTATGGAAATCTCTCTCCTGAAGTCCGCCGTGAAGAGGCGCGCCGTTTTCGTGAGGGTGAAACGCAGATCTTGGTTGCTACCGATGCGATTGCCATGGGGATGAATCTGCCGATCAAGACCATACTTTTTTCCAAAGCAGAGAAGTTTGACGGTATAGCGCAACGCAATCTTTTCCCATCAGAAGTACAACAGATAGCCGGTCGGGCAGGGCGTTTTGGACTGCATGAGAAGGGCTATGTCGGCGCACTGAACAAAGAGGCTCTCTCTATTGTCAAAAAGAACTTCTCAAAAGAGCCAAAAAAGGTAAAAACACCTTTTAAAGTGATGGCATCACTGGATCATATTAAGCTTGTCAGTACGATTTTGGAGGAGAACTCACTTGAAGAGATTTTGCGTTTCTTTATAAAAAATATGGAGTTTGACGGTCCTTTTTATGCGGCAAGTCTTGATGATATGCTCGAAGCTTCACGAATTGTGGATTCGTATGACCTTGATATTGCGACAAAGTACCACCTTGCCTGTGCACCGCTAACGCTAAAGTCTGCCTATATCATTGAGGCGTATGAGAGCTATATTCACGCCTTGGAAAAGGGTGAACCTGTTTACTATCATCCGCCGCGACTCAGAGGCGATCATGCACAGACCTCTGATGAACTGCTGCATGCAGAAGATATGGTAAAAGAGATCTCTTTGTATCTCTGGCTCTCCTACCGATTTCCTGAAAATTTTGTAGATGAAGAAAAAGCGAGACGCTACAGAGGTGTGATCAACCGCTATATTGAAAAGACCTTGCAGCAGACACAGCTTGCACAAGTCTGTAAACTCTGCTCGGCTCCGTTGCCGCTAAACTCAAAGTATGCTATTTGTCAGCGCTGTTTTGCAAAACATTATACACGTGGGAGAAGTTTTAAGCATTAATATTTTATAATTTAACTATTAAATAATAAAAAAAGGTTAATATTGTTATATAATATTAAATCACTAAAAGTTAAAATTATTTCTTTACTTTTTGTTTTGATGGTGATTTTAGCAACGATTTTAACTGCTGTATCTATTGATAATATTGATGGTCTGGTTGATTCAAATCTTGATTATATCTCTGAGTCTATGGTGAAAAAAGAGAAAAAAGAGCTCAAAAACAAAATAGACCTTGTTTCCAATATAATTGAACTCTATTATAAAAAAACAACTCCTCAATATATGCAAAGCGTTGTAAAACAAGCGCTTGTTACGCATCAAGAACAGCTGTTTAACCAGTTAAATCATATCTATATGGATAATAAAGAGTGTATGAGTGAAAAAGCTTTGAAGGAGCGTCTAAAAGAGATAGTCCAATATGCCCGTTATGCAAAGAATGGTTATTTTTGGATTAATGATATGCAGTGCAGAATGATTATGCACCCAATCAAACCGGAGTATGACGGAAGAGTTTTTCTAAAGGCACCGAAAGTTCCTTTTGTAAAACTTGGTGTAGATAGTTTAAAAAAAGAGCATAAAGACAGAGCATTTATAAGCTATAAATTTTACAACCCTGCCACAAAGAAGTATGAGTTAAAGGTCTCCCTTGTTCGTATTTTTAAACCCTACCATTGGGTAATAGGTACGGGAAAATATTTAAGTGATATTACACCACTTATTAAACAGCAACTGCTTGCTAATATTGAGGCATTGCGCTATGGTAAAAGTGGCTATTTTTGGATCAACGATATGCACTACAGAATGATTATGCACCCAATCAAGCCGGAGTATGATAAACGATTTTTTATTGATACTCCTAAAGTTCCTTTTGTAAAACTTGGGGTGGATGCTTTGAAAAATTCTCAAAATAATATCGCCTATCTACGCTATAAATTTTATAATCCTGCAACAAATAAGTATGAAGATAAGCTCTCTATAGTCAAGCTGTTTAAACCGTGGAACTGGGTGATTGGTACAGGAGTTTATCTTGATACAATTGATGAATCAATAGAGAGTATTAAAGTACAAAAGAACCATGAGGAAAAAAATCTTATTCATAAAATTTTATTCATTACTCTTTTAATGATTATTATTACATTGCTTTTTGCTTATATTCTTACGGTTAAATTTATAATAGATCCTATGACAAATTTAACTTCTGAAAAAAATCATTTTAAAGAGATTGCAAATATTGACTATTTGACACAGATTCTTAACAGAAGAGCTTTTTTTGCGGGAGTACAAGAGTTTGCTAAAAATAATGAGTGTAAATTAGGTGTTTGTATATTGGATATAGATTTTTTTAAAAATGTAAATGATACCTATGGACATGATGCCGGAGATGAAGTTTTAAAGCAGATAGCAATGTTTGTTCAAAACTCTTTAAGAGGCGAGGATCTTTTTGGTAGAATTGGCGGAGAAGAGTTTGCTGTCTGTGTTTTAAATACAGATAGCAAGCAACTTCAAAAGCTTGCAACAAAAATTAAAGAGAGAATTGAAAAGAGTACAATTATTTATAAAGAGATGAGTATAGAGTGTACTTTGAGTATTGGATGCTATGAATTTGATCCTAAAGTTGAGAGTGTTAGAGAAGCTTTTGTCAAGGCAGATAAAGCACTCTACCTTGCAAAAGAGCAGGGGCGTAACAGAGTTGTTGTTTTTTAACTTTTAAACTCATCAATAGTTGCCTGTAGAGATGATGCAACTTCAACCAATTTTCTTAAATCATCTTCTATGCTGGCAACACTTGTTTTATTGGCTGTGGAGAGTGTTTTAATTTCGCTGATATAGTGAATAATTTCAGTGAGATTTTTACTCATCTTGAGACTGTCCTCTTTTGATTTATTGGCAACGGCTGTTGAGCTGTTCATCGCCTCTGTCGTTATATTGATCTTCTCTTCAACATCAATAGATACATCTGAGAGTGCTTCTATATTTTTTGTATTTTGTGCCATTTTATCACCAACATCGTTGATGGATTGTACAATAGTACTTACTGAAATATCGATCTCTCCCAACCCTTTTTGTGTTCTTTCTGCAAGTTTTCGTACTTCATCGGCAACAACGGCAAAACCGCGACCATGTTCACCTGCACGAGCTGCTTCAATAGCAGCATTGAGTGCTAAAAGGTTGGTCTGTTCTGCAATCTCACGAATGATATTTAAAACATCTTTAACTTGGTTGGCATCATTTTTTAGTCCGTCAAGTTCACTGAGAAGTTCTGATTCTGTTTCAACAAATGTGGAGACCTCTAAGCTGAGTCTGTTGAGTGACTCTTTTGCAGTGAGAAGCTCATCTTCTGCGGCAAGAATTTTCTCTTGCGTTTGGGCAGCAGCTTCAATGGTTTCATTTAAGATCTCTTGGATCATTTCGCTTTTTTGGCTTGTTTTTTCAACAATTTTTTGTTCATGGATGGTTCCCTCTCGAATCACATGGGAGGCCTGATCTATCTCATTTGCGATCTCTTTGTTTCTGTGTCCAAGTGTTTTGACATCATTAATTGTTGCTTGAATCATTGCAATAAATTTATTGACTTCATTTGCTGTCTCTCCAAACTCATTTCCTTTTTGATAAGCAAGGCGTTTTGTGAGATCTTTGTCTCCGCTGACAAGATCTGCAATTTTATTACGAAGTGCATCAAGTGGCGAGAATATTTCACGAATAAAGAATATTGCTGCAAGAATGGCAAAGAGTATTCCTACAATAACAAGGATAATAAGGAGTGTTATGTTTGTATCATTAATTTGGGCATCGTTTTTATCAAGAGAAAGAACAAGGTCCATTGCTCCAAGTACATAACCGGGTTTTACATTATAGTGGCATTGAATGCAGCGTTTTTCAGCGATCATTGGACGAATAAGTCGAATAAGGTGGTGTCCATCTATATGTTTGTCTAAAATTTGGATCTTTTTGTCCGTAAGCGCATTCTTAATGAGCTGATCTTGTGTAAATTTTTCTTTTGGAGCATATACTTCTATAACTGCTTTTGATTTAATAATATCAAGATCGGTGATGCCGTCTATTTTTTTTGCATCTTCATATGCTTTTTGGACAACAGCAGGATCTCCCATCATCATACTTGTTGTCATTGTTTGAAAAATAGATTCACTCAACATATGCAAAGAGCGCTGCTCAGTCTTATTTGAAAGGTTGTGTAATGTTGAAGAAAGGTAGTAACTGATTGCGATAAGCCCCATTATACTGATTGATAATATAGAGACAATAACTTTTGATTTAACGGAAGCAAACATGACAAATCCTATTATATTATATATTGTAATTATAATTGTAGCAGAATATTGTCTTAAAAATATTACATGGAGTAAATTAAGAGTTCAATTTCCGTTAATAACTCTTCATTTTCTATTCCATTTTTAGCACTGTAGGCAAGCGCTGCTCCTGCACCCACACCCTCTTTTGCCTCTCCTTCATCATACTTATGTAAAATCGGAATTTCACTTTTTTGAAATGAAAAAGTTGTATAAATTGCATGAGGAGTGTAACTGAGTTGTTCTAAAATATGCCGAATATTTGCATGGGTATCTTTAGTGACCCATGCTGTTGTTGCAAGGGTTATATTCTCATCTTTAATACGCATGAGCAGATCTTCACGCAGCGCATCAGCTATAAGCAGGCAGGCTGCCATCTGTGTTCCTCCTGCTAAAACGATGTGAAAACGGCGACTCGCCTCCAAGATAAAACCGGCACAAAAAAGGAGCATATTGTCACTGACGTGACCGAGTTTTTCAAAATTACTCATATCGTCATTAATGTGTGAGAGTGCCGCATCGATCGTCTCTTTTTTGATGTTGTTGGGTACATTTAAAAAGCTTGAAGAGAAATCTTTTGCCACATCATAGCCAAGAGCCAGTGCTGATGCTGTGGCTGTTGTTGTGCCTGCTGGAGTACTCTCACCCAAGATAAGATAGTTTCCTTTGAGCTCATACTTCTTGCCGGCTTGGCGTCCTTTGTTAAAAAGAGCCTCTGCATCTATGCCTGCACCTCTGTTGATGGCATTAGAAGGTTCAATGTCAAAGTTATGGAGGATGCAGTTTTGCGGTTTTTTGACAAGTCCGAGATCAAAGATCTCAATGGTAGAAAATGAAGTCAGATTGTGTGTTGCACGCGTGATAAGTGCAGGAGTTGGAACACCTGTGGGTGTCTCTGCGAGCTCACCCAAAGAGAAGACTTTTTCCGTAGAGATAAACTCTGCATCAAGTGTTGGAGTGAGTGGAATCATTCCCGGGATTCCTGCTTGGGTAATGCCCTCAATTTCACAGGTTTTTGTAACACTTGCTGCTAAAATAAAGTCGGCTTTGCCATCAGGGAGGCTCTCTGGTTTGTCGGTTAAAATATTGAATGTTTTCATACGACTATTTTAGCTAAAAAGGTTTAACTGTTATAAAACTGCTAAGGCCTTTTGTATATCTTCTTCGTGCAATATGGAACGTCCTGATCCAAATGTTGCTTTTTTCTTTACTTTTCCAAAGTAGGAGGTGTCTCCTCCGAGTTGAATATCAAGTGCGAGTGCCATAGCAGTAATTGGATGTCCTGCATTTGGACTCTCATGTTTGGAACCATCTTGATAAAAGGCAAAAATATTCAGTCGTTTTGCAAAGAGCATAATTAGGAGTGCAGTTAGACGAGAAGGTATATAGTTGGCAATATCATCTAGTTTTGCTGCAACTTTACCATACTTTTCATATCGCTTTGTTCTGTATCCGACCATAGAGTCCAGAGTGTTGATCGTCTTATATAAAACAATACCGGGTAATCCAAAGAGTATGAGATAAAACAGAGGGGCAACGACGCCATCACTGAGATTTTCTGCATAGGTTTCAATGGCAGCTTTACAGATCTCACTTTGCGTGAGATCTTGTGTATCGCGCGAGACAAGCATTGAGAGTGCTTTTTTCTGATCGGGACTTGTAATAATTTGTAAAACAGAACTTCGCAGCATATTGTGAGCTATAAAAATAGAAGCAATGAAAGAGCTTATTATAATATTAATGAGAGGATGGAGCAGCTGGAGGTAGAGCGTGAGTGCAAAAACAAAGATACTCACAATTGTTAAGACAAACAAAACGAGTAAAAAACCTCGAAAAACACTCTCTTTATAAAATTTTTCTTCAAAAAAGGAGATCACTTCACCTATACGAATAACAGGATGTTTCATAAAGCGAAACTCTCCAAAAAATCTGTCAATTAAATAGGCAAAAAAAGCTATAATAAAATTAGTTGTTATCATCTTTGAGTCTCTCTAAAATATATTTGCAATCTATGTGTCTGTTAATATGTTCTGCAAAATCGGCAATATGTTGTTGCTTGTATTTCTTAAAATTATAACCGTGATAAGCAGGGTTGATTTTATGAAAAATGTCATAACGCAGAGCATCACTCTCAAAGAGTCCGTGAACAAAAGTACCGTAGAGATTTTTTTTACTTTTTGCACGTTTTTTTGTTATGCCGTTATGGATCTCATACCCATCACACATAGTTCCAAAAAGATTGTAACACCCCTTTGTTAGCACTTTGTTAGCTTGGAACGTGACTTTGCCTTTAAATCGTGAAAAACCTTTGAGCGTGATCCCCTCTGACTCAACGCCGGCAGAGTCATCAAGCTCTTCAAAGAGCATCTCATACCCACCGCATATTGCAATGATTTTTTGTTTTTTACTGCTGATGATCTGCTCAAAACCACGCTCTCTTAACCAAACAAGATCGTCAAATACCCGTTTACTTCCCGGTAAAACAAGCAGATCTGCACCCTTTGCCTCTTGGGGTGTACTGACAAAGCTTAGCTCTATCTCCGCATCGGCAACAAGCGGCTCAAAGTCGGTAAAGTTGGAGATATGAGGCAGTTTAACAACTGCTACTTTGATGATGCTTTTTTGCAGATCCTGCTGGTAGTTCATCAGTGAAGCGGAATCTTCAAAGCCAAGATTAAAAGGACGGTAGCTGACAACGCCTAAAACTTTGATGCCAAACTCAGATTCAATGATTGCTCTTCCTTTGTCAAAGAGGCTCATATCGCCGTGAAATTTATTGACAATAACACCAATGACATTTTTACGCAAGGCCTCTGGCAGGAGATTGTAAACTCCGTAGATGGAGGCAAAAACACCGCCTCGCTCAATGTCGGCAACAAGAATTATCTTTGTGTTAAACTCTTGTGCAATGTAGAGGTTTGAGAGATCTTTATCCATAAGATTAAGCTCAACAGGGCTTCCTGCCCCCTCTGCCACAATGCACTCATACTCTTTTTGCAGTGTTGTAAAAGCCTCTTTGACAATGGGTTTGAGCTTGTCAAGATTTTTGTAGTAGCTTTTGACATCGGTATCTTTGAGACTTTTACCGTTGATGATGAGATGGGCTCTGTTTTTACCTCCTGATTTGAGTAAAATGGGGTTAAAAAGGGGTGTTGTTGCAAGAGCTATAGACTCTGCGGCAAAGGCTTGGGGGATGGCTATCTCTCCGGTGTCTATGTCTGTAACCATTGAGTTGTTGGAGACATTTTGTGCCTTAAAGGGGGCGACTTTTATCCCCGCTTGGTGCAGCAGATAGGTGATGGCAAAACTGAGTGTCGATTTGCCGGCATCGCTGCTTGTACCAAAGATACTAAGCGAATGCACTGAGTGCCTCTTGGAGTTTTTGGTGGGATGCTTTGTCTTTAACTGCAAAACGGATCCACGAAGCATCAAGATAGTCAAAACTCTCACAGCTTCGCACAAGAATTTTGTGTGCCAAAAGATGCTCAAAGAGCTCTTTTGCGTGAGAAGATTGTGTCAAGATAAAGTTGGCCTCACTCTCAACGATGCGATCAAAAAGTTGGGAGTTTTTAAGGATCATTTGCAGCTCCTCTTTTTGTTCGAGGTGCATTTTATGTGAAGCTCTTTTAAAATCTGCATCACCTAGTCGCTCTTGGATAAAAGCTGTGTCAAAAGAGGAGATATTCCAAAGTGGTGTAGTGAGTGAACGGATGTTCTTTTTGTTTGAAAATATTGCACCTATGCGTACTCCGGGGCAGGCGTAGAATTTTGTCAGTGATTGGATGATATAGAGTCTTTTATAGTCGTTAATATGTTTTTTTAGGGATTTATGCGCCTCAAACTCTATAAAACTCTCATCTAAAACAACAGTACACTTTTTTGATTTCCACTCCAAAAAGAGATCTTCAAGATCATAAAAACTCCCCTCGGGTGTTGATGGATTGACAAAGACAACGATGGACTTTTTATCTACTTCGGCATCAATATCTTCAATGCGGTTGATCTTGTAGATATCTTTGTTATTTGCAAGGGCCGCTTTTTCATACTCACCGTAAAGTGGTGCATAGAGATAGACTTTTTTGCCTTTGAGTGATGCAAAAAGAGCATAGATTGCTGCTGTGGCACCGTTAAAAAGAGCAATGTTTTTTACATCTGTTTTGTAGTTCTCTGCAAGGGTTGTTTTTAGCTCAGGGTAGTCACTGTTGGCATATTTTCTTATAAGATCTTCACTGAGTGAAATTGCTTTTTGTGAGTGGTAGGCATTGATGTTGGATGAGAAGTCGATGATCTCTTTTGGATCGCAATCAAGCTCTTTTGCATATTTGTAGATATTGCCGCCGTGGAGCATCATTCGTCTATCTCCACATCATCCCAAAACTCATTAAAGTCAAGATTTGTCATTGCATTTTCATCTGCAAGATTCTTCTCAAGAAGTTTTTTCTCTTCATTGATAAAGTACTCCTCGAGTGCTTCGTTTATAAGTGTACTGATATCTTTACTCTTTAGCTCACTAAAAGCCTGAAGGTTTTGCATATTGTATTCGTTTATTGTTATTTGCATAGTGTGATTTTAGCTAAGATTGATAACAAAGCAAACTCTTTGAGGGATGATATTTGAAAAATTTATCTCCAATCAACAACTCCTAAAGTACCATGAATAGGAATATTCTGTTCTTTGGCGCTGTAATACTCTTTTATCCAGCTTTTTAGATAGTTATCGTTAGAGGGATTGTCCTCAAAACCACTCTTTTTTGTCAGATCATTTCCATGTCCAAGTGTGACACCGATTGCATTACAACTGTGAACCAAGAAATCAATATTTTGAAAAATAAAGGATGTTTGCTCTTGATTCCATAAACTTAATTTCCATATCCATACTTTTGTCTGTGTATTGTCTCGTGTTTGCATCGCTTTTGATACAGCACCAAAATAGTGTGCAGCTGATTTATACTCTTTTGGCGTATGTTTTGAGCGTGGGTTAAAATTAAAAGCTAGAATATCAAACTGCACATCAAAATTATTAAAATACTCTGCCATAATAGTTGTCTCTTCCCTATTTTCCCATCCCTCAGAGGGTTCATTAAATAAATTTTTACTTGCAGGAATTCCCCATGTTTTAATGGTATAGCCTAATTTTACATTCGGTGCATATTTCATACGAAGATAGTCCATCATTTGAAAAACACCGGCAAAAGAGTTGCTTGGTTTTCGCTCAAGCACTTCGGGGAAACGGCTTTTATAGAGATTTGCAGGAACTTGTTTTGGGTCATTGTTAAAATGATTTTTAATATCACTTGGCCATGAAGCAGGAGCATCTCCTGCAATAATATAAAGAACAGTCCCCTGTACTTTTCCCAAAATCTGCATTTGATCTTTAAAATATTCAAACCATGCATACATTTTGACCGGATCCATAATGACACGTTTATAGACACCTCTATTTCCTAAAAGTGTTTGCCAGTTTTCATCAGAGATAACCATAGTATAGTTTTGTGGATCTTCTTGAATCCTTTTGAGTGCATAGTTCCAGTTATCTGTATCTTCTCCCAGCTTATGCCCATAGTTATACCCCATAGGTAAAATATCTGCACTACTCCAAAACTGCACACTATTTGCTTTTGGAGCAACCATTGTGAAGTAATTTACTTGAAAATCTGCAATACTTCGCTGCATATATTGTGCTGCTTTTTGTGTGTAACGGGGTGTTACACTATCTTTAGTGTGATCTATCGTTATATCTTTTTGTTTATCTATTGCGCTTCCCGGTGAGAGTTCTACTCCTGCAGGAGCATAGAGGAGTGGAAATTTATTTGTCAGTACAAGTGGAGCTTCTACATTTGGAAGCGTAAGAAGGACTTGAGAATTGGATTGAGCAAGGTGCCAATGCCCTTCATACGTGGTTATACGGGCAACATTATGAAATTTTCCAATAAGAAGCTTGGATCGGTAATGGTAACTTCCATCTTCGCGAAGTTGTAAGGCAATATACATATAGTGCGCTTTTCCATACCAGTTACCCATGATTTTTTGTTCCTCTTTAGAAACAGCTGTTTTTGTATTGTCTTTACCAAAGAGGGCTGTTACATTACCATCAACAGCTTTTGCTTCAAGTATTTTGGAAACTATCTGTTTGTCTGTGGTGTTTTGTGTAGAACTCCCACCGCATGCCGTGAATAAAATTGTAATTGTGAAGAGCAGGAGTGCTTTTTTTAAATACATTGTTGATTCCTTCTTTGTTTATATGGGTTTTGATGATGATGGATTCGTAGAAGAGCATAAAAACTTTTTGCTTTATTAATCTCTTGCGTGAGTGCTTTATCTGTTAATTTGACAGGAGCATGCTGATTATAGACATTTAAAAAGAGCTTTTTGTTGTAGTTGAGACGACTTTGTGGTGAAAAAGCGTATATACTTACCGCACAATCAAATAAAAAGCTTCCTTTTCCTCCATCTATAAAATCAAAAACAGCAATTTTATTTCCATTAAAAAGAGTATTATCGGTAAAAATATCTCCATGAATGAATCCATCCTCCATTTGTTTATAGGTTTGGAGAAATTGAAACTTTTTATAGTAGAAGAAAAACCTTTTTTTACAATAATGTAAATAATCTGTAATAGAGTAGTGAGAGAGAAAAGAGGAGCTGGATAAATTGCTTTTTTTGTAGGTTAGAGTATGGAGTTTTGCTATAAATCTTGCCAATAAGACAATATGCTTTGTTGTTATATGATGGGGTGTTTCTCCCTCTAATTTTCTATAAAGATACCAACCGTTTTGTTTTGCTAATAATTGAGAAACAGTTAAATTGTTGGCATAAAAATAGTTTAAACGTGTACTGTCTTCTTCTATTCGTTTTTGAATAGAACGTTCATAATATTTTAAAATATAGGCAGACGTTTCAGATGAGGCAATATAAGTTGTGTCTATAATACCATCATCTGTAGGATAGAGTGCTTGAATAGTAAACGCTTTAAAAAGTTTTTGTGCTTCTTGAAGTGTTAACTCTCTCTTTACTCCCATCAGCTCATAAATCCAAGATCGGTTTGTGAGAAGTTTTTGAGTTCGGGAAAGATGGCATTTAGAGAACTCTCATCAAGCCCAAACCACTTTGAAACAGTAGCAAGATATTGCGAAAGTGATGTTGTTGGAATAAGTCTTCCTTTATGTGTATAATCATCGCTGCTGCCAAGTGTCAGATCTGGAAATTTACCGTAAATGGCACCTTTAACAGCACCTCCAAGTACAAAATAGCTACTTCCCCATGCGTGATCTGTTCCATCTCCGTTATCTCCTGTTGAGCGGCCAAAGTCGGAACACGTCAGGAGTGTTACTTCATTTTCCATACCTAAGTATTGTAATGCTTTATAAAAATCACCCAAACCTAATGAAAGCCCTCTTAATTTTCGTGCATGTTGTTGCGATTGATTATTATGCGTATCATATCCACCGTCAAAAACATAAAAGATCTCTCGTTTTAAGCCTCTGTCTTTACCTATTTTTGCAAGTTTTGCGACTGCTTCAAGCTGTTTGAGCATGGATGTGTCTGCAAAAGTAGGTGCTGATTGCGAGAGTGTTGTATTGGAGGGTTTTGAAAAGAGTTGCTCTCCATAGGCATTATTGAGTGAAGAGAAGTCCGGTGCTCTGTTTTGCCAATCATCAACTATAGTATTTTGCATATCAATTGAGTGAACACGGATCTTGTTATAGAGGTTTGTAAAGATTTCTCGTCGCGGTAGTTTCATATATGCATCATACATTTGTGTACGAATATGTGCATATTTACTTGGACCGGAAGGATTAATAAGCAGAGGTGCTGTTGTTGCCCCCTCAAAGAGATGTGTTACGCCACCTACAGAGATATTCATACCATATATATCTCCGCCGTTAAGATTTTTATATCGATCAAAAATACGTCCTGCCCATCCTGTATAATCCAAGAGTGCTGCTTCACCGTTGAAAGTAAGTTTTGTCTGATGGTTATGTGCAAATAAGAAAGGTGGCGGTGTTTTTGTTTTTGCTATAAACTCAGTTTTTGTTGCCGGTGCTATGAGATTTCCGCAGTTCTGTATGACGGCAACCTTACCTTGATCAATGAGATGTGCAAGTTCTGGCATTAAAGCATTGGTTGCAATACCAAGATCATTACCATTCCTGTCTGTGTGTCTGTAAAATCCCATTGTATAGGCTTTAGAGAGTGAATTATTGAGAGCATAAGGATTCCCACCACTGAGATCAAGCTCACCATTTCCATCACTTTGAAGTTTTAGAGCATTGTTTTTTACACCAATATTTTCTCTAATTTTAATGTAATTAGAATATCCTTTTTCTGGATCGTCACTTGATGGAATGAACATGTTAAGAGCATCATTGCCGCCTGCCTGATAGAGAACAACTATGGCTTTGTAGCCATCTTCAATGCTCTCTTCTGCTAAAAGTTTTGAAGAACCACTAAGCAGAAGTGTTGCAGCTGCACTGAGTTTGAGGAAATTTCTTCTTTTTGTTATCGTTTGCATCTTCTTACTCCACCATATATTTATCTGAACTGACTATCGCACGAATGATAGGAATAATTGCATTGTGATAGAGTTGGTATTTTTTTGTATTACCGTTATATTTGTTATAGAGTTTTGCTTTGAGTGCATTATAAAGAACATTCATCTCTGCCTGAGAGAGCATTCCTCCTGTTAGTTTGTTGTTTTCAAACTTTATGAGTGCGAGGAGTGCCTTTTCATCATCGTGGTAATCTTTTTCTCGGTAATCTTGCAGATTTGCAAAATCACCGTTTGTATTACCATCAATAACCATCTCCATAACATTGTACTCCTCTTGTGCATCAATAAGCATTTTGTCCGCACCGACATAGTAAAGCGGAATATTTCCTAATCGAGGCGCATCATCGATCATAGCATCAATACTTTTATATTGAAACCATTTACCGTTTGCATCTTTGTGACGCTGTTGTAAAATATCACCTTTTTCCCAGTGTGTTAGTATGTTATTGAGATTATTGTTATATTTTATCAGCATTGTATCTGATTGAATCTGTAACTCCGGCGCATGAAAATTCTTTTTTTGGAAGGCAGGATCATTCGGAATAAAATCATTATCATAGAAGTTAAAAACATTAGGCGCAAGTCCTGCTCCTTGTGCAAGATAACTTCTTGGGTCGTTAAATAAAAAGCTGTTTTTAACTCGAATACAGTTACTTGCATTTTCATCACTTGGACCGCCGTAACCGCAGTAGTACCAAGAGTTCAGTGGTTTTGCATGCATTGCTCGTAAAAATTGTGTGTAGGCGATGAGGGGTTCTTTAAATTTTATGACAGTACCGTTTTTGAGATCATCCCAAAGTTCTTTATCCAAAAAGATAGCTTTGACAACGGCTTTGAGATCACCTTTTGTATTTTGAAATACAGTGGCAACTCGTGCTATATAAGCGGGAGAAGGGTTTGATTTTGTCAAGCGCATAATAAGATTTTTAGAGATATAGGGTGCAACACTCTTTTGTTTCATGATAATATCAATAGCGGCAAAGAGATCTTCTTTGGCATTGAGCCCTGCCGGAATCTTCTCTCCCAAAAAGTATTTTTCTCCAAAATCATGATATTTGGCTGTAAATTCAAGAGGATGTGTTAAGTCACCCTGCGTAAAGCCTACTCTTCCGTAGTGGTTGTTTCTTTTGAGATCCCAACCTGTAAGGACACGGGCAAGTTGATTGACATCATTTTGTCTGTAGGTAGGAATGAGCTCCCCTTTAGCATCTTTTTTTGGTGTAGCGTCAATGTTGAGTTTATTAAGCCCTATAGAGAAGAGTTGCATCACTTCACGGGCATAGTTTTCATCGGGAAAGACGGAGATATTAGCATCATTTTGATAGAGCTTTTTATTTCCGTTATAGGTAAGAAACATTCCCATTCCGGAATTAAGAGAGATCTCTTGTAAAAGTTTTGTATAGGAGCCAAATGCGTCCATATATAAGATATCAAAATATCTGGCAAGAGCTTCTGCTCTACGGGTAAAAATAGGTTCAAAATCAGATTCAACAATAATTTGACTCAGAGCATAGGCTACTTTGTGGCGAAGTTGATCATCAGCACCAAGGGCATTGTCAAACCAACTTGTCATACGGTATCTTGGAGATTGGAAAGAGGCCTTGTTCTTGTTAAAAACGGTATTGTTGTCTTGAAGATAACTGTTAAGTGAAGCACTATTGGCTTGAGGTTCACACTGTTTTGCAAGGAGTATCATTTTTTTAAGGTAGATATCCTTTTGTGGTTTTTGTGCGAGTTGATTATCTAACCACTGTTCAACGCCTTTTTGTTGTAAGTTTAGTTTGCTGTTTGTTGTTGCTCCAAATGTTGCTTTGTTGAGAAATCGTACGGCAAGCGAATTGTTCAAGTCTTTTGGAATATAGGAATATTTGCTTGAACTGCTTCCTCCACCTCCACCTCCACAGGCTGAGATCAAAAGAGTAATTCCCAAAAAAAGTAGAGATTTAATTATCATTATAGTAAGTTCCTTTCATTATCTGTTCCCAATTAAGATTAAAATGCTCTGCAACATATTTTTTTGTATGGGGAACGGAGCATTGTGAACAGTCTTGATGGATTTTTTCTCCATAGACTCCCTGCCTGCCATCTTTTGAGTTAATATTGCAGTAGCTGTATTGTGTTTTATCTGCAATCTTTTTAATCCCCTTATCATTAAAGCGAAAGTTTGGGCAGGCACAGAGGTAGCAGTTAAGAGACTCTATATTGTGGCACTTTTTATTTTTTGCGTAGAGTGGACAGAAATCCAACTCTTTTTTTTTCATATTTTCAAAATCAAAATACTCTATGATTTCGTTTTGCGTGTAGTTTTGTGCTAATAGTTTCGTAATGATTGTTTTGTGCTTTTTTGCATGCTCTTTGAGCCATGAACTGTAACTCACTGCTACTCCTTTCTTTGCAACGATTATAGCAAAAATTTAATTTATCTCTTATTTGTGATAATTAAATAGATAAAAAATGGTCCGCCGATGAGTGCCGTGATGATGCCTATGGGCAGTTCACTTTGCGATGGAAGTGTGCGGCTGATTGTGTCACAAACGACAAGAAAAAAGCCGCCAAAGAGGGCTGTTTTGAAGATGCGTCTCTCTACGGTTAGAGGGTAGAGTTTTGCAACGATATGCGGAACGATCAATCCTACAAAACCAATAGGACCGGAGATACTCACTAAAATACCGATGGCAAATGAGGAGATGAGTAGAAGGATGAGTGTCACTTTTTGGCTCTCTACACCTTTGAGTTTGGCACTCTCCTGCGAAACAGCCAAAAGTTGTAACTCAAAACGATAGGCATACAGAGCAAGTGTAAGGAAAAAGGCAACACTTCCCAAAACTAGAGGGCTCTGCCATCCTATGATGGAGAGTGAACCCATGGTGAAACGGATGAGCATATCGTTTTGGATGGTATTGCCAAGATAGAAAATGAGCATAAGCGCAGCACTGTAAAAGAGTGAGAGAGCAATGCCCAAAAGTAAAAGAGAACTCTGCTGTGAACCTTTGAGAAACTGTGCGAGATAGAGGAGTAAAAAGATAGTTAGCAGTGCTCCTAAAAATCCAAAAAGTGTGACTGCTCCTATGCCAAAAAAGAGGCTGTTTAGTCCCAGTTTGATGGCAACTCCTGCACCAAGTGTTGCTCCACTTGAGATACCCAGCGTATAGGGTGTCATGAGCGGATTGCGAAAAAGTGTCTGAAAGAGCAGACCGCTGAGTGCTAAAACAGCCCCTGCAAAAAAGGTAAAAAACACACGGGGAAGGCGTAATTCATAAAATATCTGTGCACTTAGACCCTTGAGATGAACAATATCTTCAATGCTCAGATCAACTGCTCCAAGAAAAGGAGAAAGAAGTACTATGACAACAAGTCCAATCCAAAGCGTAGTTTTAATCATAAACAACCTCCAGAGATCGGATGCTCACATCATAGAGTCGGCTGAGATTTTCATCCGTGAAAAAATCGTTTTGAAAATAGTGTGCGGATCTGTTTTTTAAAAAGAGTACAGGGTTGTCAATGAAAGCAGCGAGATGGAGATCGTGTGTTATTAAAACAATCGTGTGTGTTTGTTTGAGCTCTTTGATATGCTGGGCAATGATTTTTGCATTTTTAGGATCGAGATTGGCTGTGGGCTCATCAAAGATGATGATTTGACTCTGTTGAGTGAGTGCCTGGGCGATCAGTACAAGTGCGCTCTCTCCTGAACTTAAAGAGTGGAGTGTTTGATCTGCTAAATGTTTGAGACCAAAGAGCTCTATGGCATCGTGAGCTAGAGCGCGATCTGTCTCTGTGTAGTCAAAAAAGCTCTCTTTGTGTGCAAATCTTCCAAGCAGTACGAACTCTTTGACTGTTAAAAAAGTATCATAGAGATCGAGTTTTGTAGGAATATAAGCTATCTTTTTTGCCCGCTCTTTTGCACTGTATCGCTCTACCTCTTTGCCATCGAGTAGAATTTTTCCACTAAAGGTGTTGAGATTGCAAAGTGTTTTGGCTAGTGTACTTTTGCCTGAACCGTTTGCGCCCATAATGGAGAGATGTTTTGAAAATGTGTGGGTGATATCTTTAAGGATGAGCTCATCTTCATAAAAGCATGAGAGATTTTGTAACTCAATCATCTTGCATCTCTTTGGCGAGTCGTTTGATAGTCAGTGCAACTCTTTGGGAGGGTATATGCAGATAGTCTTCATCGACTATGGAGATTTTTTTGTTTTTTGCCGCGTTTGTCGGCAGAGCATACCAAGAAGCAAGTGCACCTTTGACATTGACATTTGGTTCGGTTGCGTGTGAGTGTAAAATGATGATCTGATCGGGATTGAGCGCGATGATGTTCTCATAATTTAAAACGGGTTGGGAGATGCTGTCATCTTTATATGCGTTTGTATTGCCTGTGAGTTTTATGATGTCATTAAAGAAGATATCTTCTCCTGCTACATAGATCCCTCTACTGAGATCTTCTTTGAGTCCATAGACAATGAGAACGGAGTGCGGTTTATTTGTCTTTTTGATCGTTGTAATAGCTTTTGTTATATCTGTTATGAGTTTGTTAGCTTCTTTTATTTTGTCTAGTGTTTTGCCTAAAAGTTGTATGGAATTTTGAATATCTTGCAAGGTTTTAAGTTTTAGTTTGAGTGTTTTTATGTGAAAATAGTGAAGTTTTTCTAATGTTGTTGTATTGAAACTCTGTCCTACGACCAAGCTTGGTGAGTGGGAGAGGATCTTTTCTATATTTGGGTGGGTATAGCCACCGATTATGGGGAGTTTTCGTGCCGCTTTTGGGTAGAGTGAGTAACTTGACGTTGCAACGAGTTCATCTCCTGCACCAAGACCATAGATGATCTCGGTAATGGAAGGACTCAGTGAGACAATTTTCTGCTGTGCAAAGAGCGGGAGTACAAAGAGAAAAATAAGGAGAATTGTTTTTGTACTCACTCGTTTGCCTTTAGTATTTAAGATTAATTCCAGCTATAGCTGTTGTTGTAAAGTTTACAGGGTAGATTGCATCATCTTTGATCCATAAACCATTTTTCTGATTGAAAACATTGTTTACTTTTGCAAAAAGATCCCATGATTTGGTTGTATAGGTTGCAGAGATATCTGTCGAAGTATAGGCATCTTGTTTTTGTGAAAAGTCATTTGCAAAATCATTTGCCGCATACGCTTTACTTCTGTAGATCTCTGTTAAAGAGAGTGTGGTGTGTTTGTTTGGAAGGTAGTTAAGAGTAGCTTTTAGATTGTGATTGCTCACACCCGGAAGCTCTTTTCCTCCAAAATCTTCACCATTTTGCACTTCTGTGTCAATTTTTGCCATAACGTAGTTATAGTTAAGTGCAACATTAAATGTTTGGTTGATGATAAATTTGTCATAAAGATCAAGACCATATTTATGTGATTTGTCTATGTTAGTGTTTTTAGAATCTTTGTAAGCTGCTGCTTTGTAGTAGTAGATCTCATCTTTTAAATCAATGTAATAAACAGAAACTTTTAGTTTGTTCTGTTTTGTTATGAAGTTATACCCGAGTGTGTAGTTATCTGCTTTCATAGGGTTTATAAAATCATTAAATGTTCCGCCATAGTTGAAAAATCTGTCAATATCGGGTGCCTGATACGATTTTGTGTAGTTTGCAAAGAGCGATTGTTGTGCATCTAGTGTATAGTTATATCCCAGTTCGATACCGTTGAGAGAGTCATCTCTTGTGCGAGAATTTCCGATGGAAGGCGCATACTCATAACTGACTTTTTCATATCTGTAACCTGCTTTAAAAGCACTTTTATTGAGTCGATATTTTGCTGAGATATACCCTGCTATATTATCTTTGGATGTGACATCAAAACTTGCTTTTCTATCACCATTAAAGCCATCTATCCCAAGTGTAATTTTAAGATTGTTATCACTATATTTTGTATTGATGTTATAGGAGTTGTATGTATATTTTGCCGCATAACTGTAAGTGATGTAGTCGGATGTTTTGTACTCATGTGAGAAGTCGGCATTGAGTGAGAGTTTATCATTAAAATAGTAGCTGGCTCCTGTGCCGATCACTTTACTTGTGTATGTTTGATGCACGCCACTGAACCAAGCGTTACTCTTTTGTGTCGGATCTTCATTATACTGATCTTGTGTAAGACTCGAAGCATACCATGTGTCAATATTGGAAGTGAGTCCATTGAGGCGTAACTCTATAGAATCAAGTGGTGTATAGGCAAGATCAAATGAGAAGTTTGAGAACTTATTGGCATCTTTATTTCCATTATCATCCACATAACGAGTGCCACCGTTTTTTTGTGCTTCGCCACTGACAGAGAGCGAGAGTGTGTCATCTACATGCCCAACATAGAAGTTACCATCAAAAGTGTTGTATGTTCCTGCATAAAAACCGATTTGTTTTTCGTTGGACTCTTTTGTAATGATGTTAATAACTCCGGCATTGGCACCATCTCCACCCTCAACAATTCCTGATGATTTTATGATCTCAATTCTTTTTACCTGATTTGGAGAGATGCTTGAGAGGAGTTGTGGAACCATATCGACATTGTTAAGCTTTCTGCCATTGACTTTAATGACAATGTTTTGATATCCGTCACCTATGCCATAACCGCGCATATCAAGTTTTTGTGCAAACGGATTTCCATATGAAGGCATAGAGATAACCGATGTCTCTTTGTTTAAAAACTCATAAAGGTTTTGAACGTGAGCAGCTTCTATATCTTTTTGTGTATAGATCTCGACTGCCTCTGTTGCGTGGAGTTCGTCTGTTTTGATCGCCGTTGAAGTGACCTTGAGTGGTGCGAGTGTTATTTCACCAGCGTGAAGTTGGCTCAAAAGAGCAGCCGTTAGAAGTGAGAATTGCAGTTTTTTTTGCATGAATATACCCTTGAATATTTTTATTTTGATTGTTTTTTAAAAATGTTTAAGAGTGGGGAGGTGAGTTGATCTTGAGTGTAAGCGGTTTGGCATCAAGCGTGCATACAGAGCTGGCAAGAGCGACAATTTTTTGCATAGAAATATATGCTTGAATTGCCGCTAATGTAAAATAATTTTTTCCAAAACCCTTAGGCATCTATCTCTCTGCTTGCTATTTTTTCGGAATTATAGCAAAGATTAGCGTAGAATATGTTTATTTACATAGAGTCTTTGGTTCTTCAGTTCAATTGCAAAATTTGCCAATCCGTTTGTAACATTTGTATCGTAACGGCGAAGTGGTGGAATTGCTTGAACAAGTGCTTCATCAACTACAATATTCCCTTTGAGGGTGAGTTTTCTCATGATGTCACGTTGTCTGCTTCTTTTGTTGAAACTATTTTTTGGAATGTTGGCAGTGAGATTACATTGAAGAGTTTGTGAGTTGAATTGTTGACGATTAATATGAAATTTCATATCTTTTATATCTGTATGCAATGCTATCGTAAAGCCGTTGTTTGCTATCTCTTGGAGTTTTGCTTCCATCTCTTTTTGAGTATAGTTTTTATGCCCTGTATTGTTTGCAATATCTAAAAGTGGTGCTTTACTCAGACCATTGACACTGAGGCGAAGATCAAAATCTTTTATTCCAAGATTAACTCTTCGTGCTTTATATGCGATATTATTGAGTTTGTACTCAAAGAGAGTATTGACACTGTTATTATCGGAGTTGACACTACTGCTAAAGCTGTTGTTGTCACTCTCATAGCTTGCGTTATGATAGCGTTTGGCGTAGGTGTATTTAATTTTTTTAATTTTTGTAACACTATGGATATCAAGCGGACTTTTTTGAATATTGTCACTTGTAATTGTATCTACATAAAAGAAGATTGTTTCTCTATGTTCGTTAATATTGAGCGTAATGTTGTTTATGCTCGATTTGTAGTGCTGATTATTTAAAAGTGTAATTTCGGGTTTTGTTACTTTAAAAAGATTTTTATGATCTTTAATAACAATATCATTGAGTGTCGCATAAGTGAGTTTACCGTCAGTATTAAAATCGAGTATTAATTTTAATGATGTAATGAGTTTTTGAAGAGAAGGCTCTTTTTGCATTGCTTTTTGTAGTCCGCTAGGGAGTTGATCAGGAATAAGCTGCATATGGATTTTCTTTGGAAAGATATTACTGTTTGTTATCTCTCCTTTAAAAGATGTCTCTTCTAAAAGAACGCCGTTATTTGTAAGTTTGTTAAGCTCTTGGATGCTTATTTGAGAATTTTGAGCAAGATATTCAAGCAGTTTTTGCGGATCAGTAAATTTTATAGTGATGTCACGTTGGCTTTTCAAAAAACCTTCATCTTTTATTACTTTAAAAGCAATACCAATATTGGAAAGTTGCTGTTGTTGGTTTTGAATGAGATGTTCGATAGAAGTTTTTGTGATGTATGGTGTTGCTACGCCAGCTGCAAGTGCAAGACCTGCAATAGTTAGTATTGATTTTTTATTCATGAGAACCCTTTTTTTGACAAAAATAGTATCATAAGTAACACTCTGTTGTGCTTAAGTTACTCTAAAAGTTCTAAAATAAGATCGGCATATTCCTGAAGCTTTTCTTCCTCAATTCCTTTTTTTGAGCGCATAAGTTTATGATATTTTTCAAGTTTTTTACGGTTACTCTCACTGAGCTCATGAGGTCTCTTTTTACCGTTTTCCTCCAAAACAAATGTTTCGCGTTTCGCATGTGAGAAATGGAGGAGTTTTTGTGTGTAAAAGAGCGCACGTCCGAGGAGAATATAAGGGAAGTTTTTGTTTTGCATAGGACCAATTTGTAGATATTTTTGTCCGATTCTTCTGCCTAACAGTTTTGTTTTAAAGATCTCCTCAAAGCCAAGATAACCGCCAACTCCACCGATAATACCACCAATAGCTGCTCCTAAAAATCCGGTATGTCCCGCAAAAAGGAGATCGACACCTGCACCACTGAGTGCTCCACTTGTTGCGGTTGTTACAAGAAGCTCCTTTTTACTGAGTCCAAAGATAGAAGCAGACTCTTTTGAGAAGAGGTCAATATCTTCAAAAGGGAGTTCAAATATCGTTTCATTGAGATGGCTATGGTTGAGTATTGTTGCTATTTTATTATAGCTTTTGCGCTCAAGCTGACGTAGCTTTTCTTTGTAATGCTCTATGAGCTGTTGCTCCTCTTGGATGGTTGGTTCTTCGCTCTTTATGGAGAGCTTTTCTTTATGGTGAATAGTTGTTGCAAGCAGTTTTGCTATAGTGTGACTGCTCTCTTGAAGCATCTGTGTATGATAGCGTTTAAAGAGTGCAATAGACTCTTTGAGAGAGGTTGTCCAATCTTCATTGAGATGTGCCATACTCTCTAAAATAGCGGTGTGTTCTTGAAAACCAGCCTGCATAGGGTTATAAGTACGGATGAGTTTAAAATAGTGCCCAAGGGCACGTTTCCACTCAGCCGTATAATCATTTGTATCAATATGATTAATGAGTGCCATGCTTGGTTGATTGCACCAACGTAGTATTTCCATCTCTGCTTCATATTCGCTGGAGTAGGGTTTTGAAGCATCAACAACATAGATGATCCCTGCGCCCGCCAAAATAGGTTCAAGAAGTTCTATTTCATCGTGAAATTTTGGATCGTTTTTATGCTCTTTGACAAATAATGAGACAACGTCTTGTTTCTTATCAGCAGAGACTTCATGCTGCTCAAGCCATGCGAGTAAGCGTCTTGCTCTTTGAAATCCGGGTGTATCAAAGAGTTCATAGATTATGACACCGTCAACAGTGAGTGGAAAACTTCGTTTTATATGGGTTGTTCCGGGTATATTAGATATAGCAACCGAGTCATCAAGTGAGAGAGCGGAGACAATGGAACTTTTTCCTTTGTTTGGATGGCCTACAACGGCAAAAGTTGGATGTTTCATACTTTTATACGCACCTTTTGAAAGTTTTGTGTAGCAATTTTCGCCTCCCAGACAGTAACATCTTCTACGCGTGGTTGGTAGTTCTCTTTTGCATATCCAAGCGGGTAGATAGTTATTTGTGAAGTATTGGCTTGAAGATCTTCGATAAAATCGATAAACTCCATGGTCGGCACTTCCCATGCTTTTGTCAGGAGTAAAACAGACTCCTGCATCTGTGCGATGATGGCACTCTCCTCTTGGAGTGTCTTGTTGCCACCGACACTCTCAATTTTGTCAGCATGAATGTTGAGTGTATCACTGCAAAGAAGAAGTTCCTCCTTGCTGTATGCCCATCCAAGCAGTGCATAATAGTGTTCTTTGTGATCCTCTTTTGGAAGGGAGTGTTTTTGCGTTGGAAGTGTCTGTTCTTGATCGTGCGCCTGTGTAGAGATAATAGGCTCATTCATTGCCCTAAGCAGTTTGGCTGTACCGGGTGTTTGAAGGAAAGCATTTTTAAGGCTTTTTTGAAACTGTAGATAGCTTGCCAAGAGAAGCACAAGGCGTAAGAAAATGGCATAAAAGAGTGTAGAACAGGCTAAAAAACGCCACCACTCTCCAAATAGGGCTGCATTTTGCTGCATAAGAGGAGAGATATGTTCCCCCAATCGGAAGTAGTGACTTTTCTCAATAAGCTCTAAAGAGACGACACTCTGTGGGCAGAATGGTTCAAAAGCAAAGGCTAAAGTGTGTAAAAAATGGTAGAAGCTCTCAGCTGAGATTGCAATGGTGCTACTCCATGCAAAGGCAATATCTTGTGTAAAAATAAGTGCCAAAAATCCTAAGAACAACCCGATGGAAAAGAGAAGGGCATTTTGTTGCACAATAAAGAGGATATATCTGTATTTAAGTTGGCTTGGCATTTGAATCAAGGGCGATTCTCCCTTAAAAAATTTACTTAAAAGTTGCTGCATCCATGTTGTAAAAAAGAGTGGTGCAAACAGTTTTGGAAAGAAGAGACCAAAAAGAGAGAAAAATATGCTTACAAGGGGGATTAAAACGGCAATTGTAAAAAAATAGACGACATTGACAGGTTTTGCACCACTATAGCTTAGCAGGGCAACAGCACTAACAAATCCACAAACAAAACTGATAAAAAGCAGTATCTTTGTTATGGTTTTAAGCGGCTCTTTTTTCTCCTGTATGTCAGAGTGATGTTGCATCCAAAAAAGGAGCTGTTTCTTCTTGGGAAGTTCTTGAAGATTATGTTTGAGCGCAAAGGCACGTTTTTGCTCTTTGTTTGTCGGATCATTTTGTAAAAGATATGAGAGTTTTAAATAGTCTTGTAGATTCATAAAAGAGATTATACTATATGCAGATGAATTGTGCTTTATGCTACAATACTTTTATGAAACTTTCCCACCTAAAACAGATTACAAAATATTTACAAAATTTTAAAAAAATAGCGGCAATTTACAGAGTCAGCGATACTATTGTTAAAATTGTTTTTGATAAAGATGATACACTCTATTTTAATATGCAACGATCAAACTCTTCTATCTTTAAATGTGCAGAATATCCCCGATCAAAAATTTACAATGCTCCTTTTGACGTGATCCTCTCTAAGCGGTTTAATCGGGCCAATATTGTCAGTGTGGAGCTCTTAAACGGGGATAAGATCATTCGTTTTAAATGTTCTTTAGCCTCGGCATATAAAGAGCAGATCAGCTATTTACAGTTTGAATTTACGGGAAAATATACCAATGTTATTCTTTTAGATGAAGAGAATGTTGTTTTAGAAGCATTACGCCATGTGGATCTTTTCTCTTCTTTTAGAGAGGTTCGTGTCGGACAAAAACTTCTTGATGTTCCTCCTGCACCCTTTACACCAAAAGAGTACCCTTTAGAGAATGTGGAAGCTTTTTTGTATGAAGTTTATGATAAAGAGCAAAATGCAAAACTGCAAAATCTTAAAAAACAGAAGATTGCTTTTTTGGAAAAACGGCTTAAAAAACTTCAAAAGCTCTATAATAAGCTTGACTCACAAACTCAACTTGAAACTGAAGCAAAGCTATTTGAACATTATGGTAATTTGGTGCTCTCTAATGTGCAACGTATAAAACCGTATGCAAAAGAGCTTGTTTTGGAAGATTATGACGGCTCAGAGGTTCGTATTTCTCTGGAGAAACTCTATGCAACTCCTTTTATGATCAGTGAAATGTTTTTTTCCAAGAGTAAAAAGGCAAAGCAAAAAGCTAAAAATCTTCATATTGAAGAGGAGTCTCTGCGTTCAAAAATAGAGCATACACAACTCTTTATTCATACTGTTGCATCGGCAAAAGATATTGCAAAAATTGAGTTGCTCTTTCCTAAAAGACAGCAGAGTAAAAAGCAAAAAACAAATGATTCAATTGAGACTTTTTGGGTTGAGGGCTATAAGGTGGAGCTTGGAAAAAATGAAAAAGGGAATATTGCATTACTCAAAAATGCAAAAGCTCGAGATATTTGGTTGCATATGCGTGACCGCCCCTCTTGCCATGTGATTATTCATACTGATAAGCAGCAATTACCACAAAATATTATAGCAACTGCAGCACGTCTTTGTGTAGATTTTACGACAACGGCACAAGACAGATATTTAGTCGATTATACACCACGACGTGAAGTTACTATTCAAAATGGAGCAAATGTATTGTATAATAAGTACAAAACAATCGAAGTCGATACTCGTAGTCAAAGCGATTCAATTTAATTAAAGGAAATGATCTATGCATATAGAAGCAGGTGTAGTTGAGGGAGCAAAAATGTTCCTCAGTTATGGTACAGGTGCAGCAGTAATTGGTACTGCCGCAAAATTAGGATGGGATAATATGAAACAAAACGGTTTCATCTCCTATATTTTAAAAACATTGATTGCTGCGGCAGTCGTCTTTTTCTGTTTTGAGGTTCTGCCACACTATCCTATAGGGGTGAGTGAAGTTCACTTGATTTTAGGAACGACGATCTTTTTGATCTTTGGTATTGCTCCTGCATCGGCAGGTTTGGCACTTGGACTTTTGGTACAGGGGCTTTTCTTTGAGCATCAGGATCTTCCACAGTATGGCATTAATGTAACAACACTGCTTGCGAGTATGTTTGCTTTAAATTATGCAGCAAAAAAAGTTATTCCTGCAGGTGTGGCATATAAAGATATAAGCTATATGCAACTTTTAAAACTCTCAGTTGTATGGGAAGGTGCTATTGTTTCATGGGTTGCTTTTTGGGCACTTTACGGACAAGGTTTTGGAGCAGAAAATCTTCATAATGTCGCTACATTTGGTGCAGCATATATGAGTGTTATTATTATTGAGCCGATTGTAGATATTGCAGTGCTTGCCGCTGTAAAAGCTTACACAAAAACAAAAGAGTGTGCGTTTCTTTTTGACAAAAAACTCTGTCGTGCATAGTTTGTTTTTTTGTGGTATAATTTCACTTAAGACATTCGGGATGTCTTGAGGCTGATTACCTCAAAAGCACTGTAAGCCCTACTTCTTTTTTAGAAGTAGGGCTTTTTTTTTGCATATATTTTTGTGTGGGCAGTGTTGGGTGGGAGTGCTGAAATAAGGAATCCCGAATGTTCTTATTAAGGATTTTTATCCTGTTAGTTATGATGGGTTATATAACACATCTATATTAACAAAAAGAGAGGCTTAATCACCCTCTCTTTTCTCTTATAAACCTAGTTTTTTCATCTCGACTGCAATATTTTCACAGAAAATCTCACGTACTTCATTTTGACCTAAAAGGTTAAACTTTTCATCACTGTTTATACTTTTAACAATGTTGGCATTTGCATATTGGCTAACTTCATCAGCGATTTCACGCATATCGTTATCATAATGGTTTCCGCTGACAAGTAAAAGAGGAACAATATTTACTTTGATATCTTGCGAGCCTTTTGTGATAGCCAAGATCTCGCGTTTTACAGCATCTTTTATAGCGAAGAAAGGGTATTCACCCTCTAAAGAGCAGGTGATATTTCGCTCGTTGATACGGCTCAAAAATCCACTCACATATTTTACCGCTTCCAAACCTGCAAGATTTAAAACCGGTACGCCGTGAATGATGTAGAGATTGATAGACTCAGGAGTATTTTTTCGGATTGTAGTGTCTAAAAAGTTGAGGTAGTTGGATGTCTCTTTTGTTTTTGTAAGCAGAGCATTTGTGTAGCGAATGTTTGCCAAAGAGAACTCACGAAAACCTTTGATCATACGGGTTAGGACTTCATGTTCATCTGTCGGGAAGATATTTATACTTGCTACAATATAGCGTTTATACCCCTCCATATCAACATCAGCCATCACCTGTGGCAGGTTTTTGTAAACTTTGCCCTCTTTTGCAAGGGCTTTAATGACCATTTTTGATGAAAATGCCGTAAATACGGGAATATCTTTAAATTGGGAGCGGACATACTCTTCAAAGGCAAAATATTTATCTTGCTCTATAACCGATCCAAAACAAGAGAGGATAATTGCTGTCTCTTTATCATAGTGTCTGTAACGTTTCATAGTACTTCTTTTTTCCTAAAATTATAACCTTTTAGGGATAATGAAAGAGGGAGTTTGATAAAATGAGTTTAAAAAGCAATCATGAAAAAAAAAGCACTTCTCATATCTGCCATAGCCTCAAATCAGGGTAAAACCCTTTTGAGTATGGCACTTTTACACCATTATAAAACTTCTGTACGTCCTTTTAAGTGTGGACCAGATTTTATTGACCCTCAGTTTCATCAAAAAATAGCAAATACCCCCTCTATAAATCTTGATGGCTTTATGATGAATGAAGATCAGCTTCGTTGGACTTTTCATCACTATATGGATAGGGATGTTGCCATAGTTGAGGGAGTGATGGGCTATTATGATGGTATGGACAAAGGAGCATCGGCTTATGATGTTGCAAAAACTTTGCAGATTCCTTCACTCTTGGTGATTGACGGCAGTGGGAGTTACATCACCATTGCTGCACTTATTCAAGGTATGCAACACTTTCGAGAAGATAACACCCTAAGGGCTGTTGTGATCAATAAAGTATCTTCAAAAATGCACTATGAACTGATTAAAAAACATATAGAAGCAGAGTGTGAAGGTGTTGTTGTTTGTGGTTATATAGAAAAAGATCTTCCCTCTTTAACTGCAACACATTTAGGGCTCAACCTCAAAGAGCTTGAAGATGAAAAGGTTGAAAAAATTGCGCAAGAGGTGGTGAAAAATATCGAGTTAGATCTGTTAGAGTCTGTTATGGAAATAGCAGTGAGTAAAAATGAGAGCTACCCCTTTGAGAAAATTATAAAAAGAGATCGCCTCTGTGTTTTGGTAAAAGATAAAAATTTCTCATTTATTTATGAAGATAATATTGCTTATCTGTATGAGGCTTTTAATAAAGTGATCGTTATTGAAAGTACAAAAGATGAAGTAGTTCCAAAGAACGCAGATATTGTGATACTTCCAGGTGGTTATGTTGAGACAGAAGATGCCTATGCCGATCTTAAAGATGCACACAGTTTTAAAAACTCTCTGAGAGAGCACGCCAAAAAAGGCAAGAAGATCTATGCAGAGTGTGCAGGACTTATCTATCTTGGTGAAGCTATTGACGATAAAACAATGAGTGGCATCTTGCCCATAACATTTACGCTAACAGACAAACGTGAGCGTTTGGGTTATTATAAGTGTGAGCTTGAAGGAACTGTGATCAAAGGGCACGCTTTTCACTACTCAAAAGTAGTGCAAGCTCCGCAAACAGATATAAAACTCTATAAAGTGAGTAAAAAGAGTGCCAAAGAGGGTGGATGGAAGCAGGGCAATGTCTTTGCAACATACCTCCATACGATGTGGCGGGTGAGTGGTTTGCCTATTTAAAAACCACACACTCTTTGAGAAGTTTCTCTCTCTCCCAACCAAGCGTTTTGAGTTCACTCTCTTTATAAAATTGATCTACATACCCAACACAAAGATAGGCTATAAGTTGGGTGTTTGGTTTGGCTTGAATGCTTTGGAGTACTTTTGTCTCATCTAAAATACTTACCCAACCGATCCCAATATTAAGTGAACGTGCCATGAGCCACATATTTTGCACGGCACACACAACACTATACTCACCCATCTTTTTCATACTTGTCATTCCTAAGACTTCACGCTCTTTTGGTTCATATAAAACGGCAATATTGATGGGCGCTTCTTTGATACCTTCAAGTTTGAGTTGTGCATAGAGAGCATTCTCTTCAAAGATCGTTTTTGCTTTTTCGTTCTCTTGATTAAAGTTCTCAACTAAACTCTCTTTTGTCTCTTGATCTTTTATGATGACAAATTTCCATGGTTGAGAGTATCCGACAGAGGGAGCAACAACACCAGCCTCCAAGATCATAGAGAGCTTTTCATCTTCAATGGGTGTATTAACAAAACGGTTGCCGCGAACATCGCGGCGGGCTTTCATAATGGTTAAAAGTTTTTGGGCATCTTCTTGTGTAAAGTTCATATGGGATTATAACATTGTTCCTTTTTTAGCACAAACTGAAGTTCTTTTTTTATAAGAAGTCAAAAAGTTCTTCCAACGTGGAGTATGCTATAATCTCTGAAAAAATAGAAGAAGAGTTATGTGCGGATTTTATGCTGATAAAGAGAAGATAAAAAAGGGTGACAGAGCCCTT
>Ga0256828_1000177_pt1 | contig 43256 bp, 46 predicted proteins | sample CV88metaG_FD_185993 | JGI IMG/M metagenome (GOLD analysis project Ga0256828, IMG submission 185993) | Hydrothermal vent microbial communities from East Pacific Rise, Pacific Ocean - CV88 | ecosystem: Environmental > Aquatic > Marine > Hydrothermal vents | place: Pacific Ocean: East Pacific Rise...
AGAGTGGTGGGTTCTGAGTGACTCGAACACTCGACCGCTCGGTTATGAGCCGAGAGCTCTAACCAACTGAGCTAAGAACCCTCACCAGTTGTTGGTAGGTCGGAATTATACAAGTTACATCCTTATAAAATGCTTACTATCTTTCAATTATAATATATTTTACTTTATTAATGAATTTTCAGGTGGTTTTATTCTATATACCACTGCATATAAAAGTGGTACATAAATAAGATTTAGAACAGTTGCCCAAGCTATACCATATCCTAAGGAGACTGCCATTGGCTGTAATATTTTAGCCTGACCTGAAGCAAAGAAAATGAGAGTCAACAGACCCAGAACAGTTGTTAGCGATGTAAGTAAAATTGGTCTCAGACGCGTTTTTGCTCTACGCATCAGCTCTTCCGTATCTTTTGCATATTTTATAAAATCAACCATGATCAAGCCATCATTTACGACAACACCTGCTAATCCAACTATTCCAATAAGTCCTGGCATTGTTAAGTTTAAATTCATTAACCACTGTCCTATATACACACCCAGTAAAACTAAAGGTATCGTACTAATAACAATCAAAGATTTTTTAATAGAATCAAATAGCCAAACAAGTGTAATAAAAATCAAAAAGATCGCTATCAATCCTGATTGCATCATCTCTCTTTTATTTTTATTATTTTCTTTTTCCTCGCCTTTAACATTTACAATAATACCTTTGTTTCTGAGTTCATTTAAATACGGTTGAATCTGTTTCATCACTTCAGAAGAGGTAATCTGCTTTTTATCAATCGAAGCATAAAGACTACGTACCCTTTTTCCATTCTCTTTTTTCAATGTAACATAACTTCTAATATAAGAATAATCACAAATATCACCAAGTGCAACATATTGATCACTACCTGGAATAGACAATTCAACTCTATTAATAGAAGCGATCTGTTTATCTAAATTGCTTTCAATTCTGATTCGTACAAGACCTTTTTTATTAAAGAGTTTTCCATATTCACCTTTTAAATAGTAAGCTCGTAAATCATTTGAAATAAGTTGTTCATTAAAACCAAGTTCTTGACCATATTCATTTACACGAAGTTTTAGTTCTTTTTCACCTAAAGTTGCATCATCAGAAATATTACTTATTCCTTGAATCGTTGAAAGTTTTTGTTCTAATTCTTTTAAATATGGCACTACATTCTGAGATTCCTTAGAACTGAGTCCAATCTCGACATCATGAGCTATTATCCCAGCACCAGGTACTTTTACTACAAACTCTTCAAATAGTTTTTTACCATCTTTATCTTTTGAATTTTTTATATTTGTAAGTACTTTATCTAATTTTTTTGCTATATCTTTGGCATCAACTGTTCTTGTCTGCACATTTGCATCATACTCGATAGAGAGGTATGGACTTATATATTTATCAAAAAAGTTTACAGGCGCACGTTCATGTAAATCTATAAATACATGAAACATATTTTCACCAAGCTCTGCTCTGTTTTTTGCATCCATTTTAAAACCTATAACAGAAGTAACAGAAGAGACATTCTCTTTATCTACATTTTTAAGAATCTCTTTTTCAAGTTTAGTAACAGTTTTTTCAGTATCTTCAAGTGCATTATTTATATTTACTTTTCCATATACATATATTTGTGTATTATCAAAATCAGGGAAAAGCTGGAACTTTGCATTTTTAATCATTACAAATTCAAAAGAGAGAATGACAACAACAATAATAAAAAGAGATATACCTTTTCTTTTGAAGAAAAAATGTAAGATTTTGCTATATGAAAGATACATCCTGTCCCAAAAACGTTTTGTAAAACTTCCTTCTTTGGAAACTTTTAAAAAATCATGTGCATGCAGTGGTAAAAAATAGAATGCTTCAAAAAGAGATGAAAGAAGTAAAACAGTTATCATAATTGGTATAATCCGAATAAACATACCCATCTCTCCCGTCATCAGAAGCATCGGTAAAAAGGCAAATACAGTTGTCAAGGTTGCAGTAAGAACAGCAGGAAACATCTCAGCAGCACCATTAATCACTGCTTCTTTTCTATCCATTCCCTCTTCTAAATGCCTATAGATATTTTCGGCGACAACTATTGCTTCATCTACAAGCATCCCTAAAGCTATCAAAGCACCCAAAAGAGAGAGCATATTCAAACTGTCTCCTAGAATTTCTGTTACAATGAGCCCTATCATAAAACTTAAAGGTATGCCAAGGGCAACAACAAGTGCAATACCTCTGTTAATGAAAATAAGCATTGCTAGAAATACAAGTGCAAGTCCAAATACTATATTGGAAAAAACAACATTAAGACGATTTTTAATCCATACCGAGGTGTCTGTATAAATATTATAATTTAAAGCAGGATGTTTAAGTTGCTGTTCTTTTAGTAATTTTCTAATATCTCGAACAAGAGTAATGGCATTTCCACTTTTACTCTTTGTAACATTAATGGAAATATTACGAACCCCATTATAATGAGAAAGTTCAACTGCATCGCTTAGTTTAAATGAAACATCTGCAATATCCCCTATTCTTATTGTTTGACCACCAACATCGATAATGGTATTGGCAACACCCTCTTTTGTTTTTTCTCCATTATATGTAGAGATATAAAGATGATTTGCTTTTTGCTTAATAGTTCCAATTGGAAAAATAGAACTTATTTTACTAATTTGTGAAACAACTAAAGGTGCGGAGAGTCCATACGCTTTAATCTTCTCCGGATTGATTTTAATATCCAACTCTTCTTCAGCATCACCACGAATTGTAATATCACTTAGATCTTTAAATTTACTCAATTCACTTTTGAGTTCATCTGCTCGATCTAAGAGCTCTTTAGTAGGTACATTTCCAGAAAGTGCAATAAGAACAAGAGGAAATGCATGAGTTTTGATTTTTGCTATCGGTTCATTCATATCAGCAGGTAGATCTTTTTTGACACTACTTACAACATCTTTTACATCATTCAAAACACGAATATTGTTGGAACCATTCTTGATTTCTGCACTAATAATAAAAGAACCATTTTTAATACTACTCTTAATCTCTTTGAGTGCATCAATATTTTGTAAATCATCTTCAATGGTTTGTACAACCATCTTATCCAAAACATCAGCAGAAGTACCGGCATAACCACCTTTAATAGTGATCTTATCCATATTCATAGGAGGGAATATCTCTTTAGGAATATTTATATATGCAAAAATAGAGAGCATAAAAATAAATATTAAAAGTATATGGTTTAACAGTGGTTTTTCAATAGCAAATTGTATAAATTTTCTAATCAATCTACTTCCTCTCTTAAAAAAGTGTATCTAAAATTTGGTTTTTGAACTTTATTGATTCAACAGATGCACTGATAAGTTTATTCTCTTCTTTGAGCGTATCATACTCTACTTTTAATTTTGCAATATCTCTGCTTTTAAAGTAAATCTGTTCTGTAATATAAATCTTAGGAAATGCAAACATTGCAACAAATATCAGGCTTAAAAGCAAATATAAAAAATAGTTTAGATCTGAGCTGCGTTTAGGCTGAAAAAAAGTCTCAACTTCATCTAAGAGTTCTTCTTTTTCACTCATTACATATCCATTTGAAAGAGCCGCATCTTCGCACTTCTACTTCTTGCATTCTCTTTTAACTCATCATCTTGTGCCATTATTGGTTTCTTTGTCAAGATCTTTCCAAGCTGATGATTATTGCCGCAGGTACAACGGAATGCTTCAGGTGGACAGATACAAGATTTGGACCATTTTGCAAACTCTTTTTTTACTATTCTATCTTCTAATGAGTGGAATGAAATGATTGCAATTTTTGCATGAGGAAGCTTTGCTTCTTCTATGCTTTTAAGAACATTTTTAAGCTCTCCGAGTTCATTATTTACCTCTATCCGTATAGCCTGCATCAAAAGTGTAGCAGGATGTATCTTTTTGCCCCTTGGCATATATGGTTTCAGGGTTTCACTCAACTCTTTGGCTGAGTAAAAAGGACGGTTTTTCACGATCACATCTGCAATCTTTTTATAATTTCTTAGTTCACCATACTCCAAGAGTAATCGCTCTAACTCTGATTTAGCATATTCATTTACAACATTAGAGGCACTTAAAGGTGCATCTTTATCCATTCGCATATCTAGTGTCTCACTCTCGTATGAGAACCCTCTCTCTTTTTGATCAAGCTGTAAAGATGAAACACCTATATCTGCAAGAATTCCTTTAATATCTGCTGCGTTTACTTCTGCTAGAATCTCTTTGATAACAGATGAAAAACGCCCTTTTCTGATACTTACTCTCTCTCCAAATTTTTCTAAACGTTTGGTAGAGAAATCGATTGCTGTTTGATCCTGATCTATAGCTATGAGTTTAATATTTGGATTTGCTTCAAGAATTAAAGAAGAGTGCCCTCCATATCCCATTGTACAATCAATAACAATACCATCACCTAGATCATTAAAAGCATCTACTACTTCTCTATATAAAACCGGAATATGAGGAATTTCTTGCAAAGTTCACCTTAATATAAATATATAGCTCTATTATACAGCAAAATTGATTTAGGTTTAATTTTTTATACTGTATCATTTAGGAAAACGATAAAAAAGGGGTTTTTATGTCATTGGAGTTTTTGGCACAATATCAACTTGAAATCATTGCAGGTTTAGTGGTTCTATTACTATTGGTTCTCTACTTTTTACTTAAAAAACCTTCTAAGAAAAAAGAGATTCTTTTAGAGATAGAAACTCCTATAGTTGATGAATATGAACTTGATACAGATAAAACAAAAAATATTCCAGAAGATATTTATGATATTGACGAAGAGATAGACGAAGAAACTGAGATCGAAACTGAGCTAGAGACAGAAGAAGAGACTACACCTAAAACACTCAAGACACATACAAAAACTTTAGATGACATTCGTAATATTCCTACTGATAATGATAGAACTTCAGAGCCAAAACATGAAGAGTCAAATGAGCCAAGACAAGCAACGCATACACCAACAGATACTTCGCACCAATTTAAAAAGCAAACAGTACCGCCTCATGCAAAAATAAAAAAAGAAGACTTTAGCAAATTTAAGGGAAAACGAATTTTATTGGCAGAAGACAATATTATCAATCAAAAAGTAATTCTCGGACTTCTTGGAGGGAGTGGTATAGATGTGGTAATTGCCAATGACGGGCAAGAGGCACTAGATATTTTAGAAAATGATATTAATTTCATGCTTATACTTATGGATGCGCATATGCCAAATATAGATGGTTTCGAAGCAACAAAAATTATTAGAAAAAATCCAAAATATGATCATATAGTAGTAGTAGCATTAAGTGGTGACACCGCAAGCGATGATATAAAGAAAATGAAAGATGCAGGAATGAGCGAGACACTTGAGAAACCACTCAAAATGGATGCTTTATATGACATTTTATATGCTTATAACACAGATGTAACAATACCTAATAATAATGAAAGCAAACAAGCATCTATTCCAATCCTAGATATTCAAAGAGGCTTGGACATCTGTAGCAACGATAAAGAGTTTTATAAAGATATATTAAATGAGTTTATACAGGACTATGGAACTTCAGATGAGAGTTTAACTATTTTTATAAAAGAGAAAAAACTTGATGAAGCAGATAAACTACTTTTAGATATGACAGGAGTCTGTGCAAATCTTGGTGCCCAAAAGATGCATAATATTGCAATTACTGCAAAAGAGATGCTAAAAACAAAAAATATAAATACAGAAGCTTTACTAAATTCCTATAAAGAGGGCTTAACACAAACCCTTAATGCTATAAATAACTATATAAAAGAGAAGTAGACTTATAATTCTCTTTTGTTATTCTTATACTTTTCTTATTCTTTTCCTATAATGTAACACTTTAAATAAAAAAAGTTGTAAATTCATTCTTTTTTCCGTCTACTTGATATAAATCAATTTAATTCATTTTGAAACTTAATAAACTACTAATGATTCTAAAATCCAATTCAGTTTAAGGAAAAACAAATGATAGATCCATCAGTCGTCAGACCAGAAATAGCTTTAGATGACTTTTTGCCTATCTTTGTCTCTTCTGCGCTTGTATTAGTTTTTGGAGGATTTTATGTAGGTATATATACTGCAGTAAAAGTAAAACTGCTCAAATCTTGGGCCATGGTATTTGCTTATATGTTTTGGTTACTCACAGCATACTGTTTATACTTAATGGGAAGTTTGATGCACGTTGGGGAGTTTACTGCAAAAGCTTTAGTCGTTGCTGCAATTGGACTATTTTTACTTCCATATGCAGTCTATTATATGCAAGATCGTGTTCACGAAGAAAATGAACATTGAAAAATATATATTGAATAAAAAATTTTAGGAGGATACAGTGGCTAAGAAATCTGTATGGAGTGACAATCGTTTCTGGCAGCGTTCAGCAACGTGGGTTACTGGTTTTGCTTCAATACTCTTAATTTGGTTGACGTTTGATACGTCGGCACAAATTGCAATGGGGAATGATCAAGACCTTAAAGATGGTGTAACAAAAAGGGTTCCGGGTCCTACTGTTATTAATTATAAGATTACATATGAAATGAGCGCAAAACGCGGTCATGAAGTGCCTATTATTGGTGGTAATAACGGAAAGGGTGATTCATTATTTCAACAAAAGGAAAAATTTTTCGGTCGTGATGATTGGTCGGAAAAAGAAGCTGGAGCTTTACTCCACTTAGGTAAATTAGGCTCACAAGCTAAGAACTGTATGGATTGTCATACATTACTTGGAAATGGAGCTTATTATGCACCAGACTTAACAAAAGCATGGTTAGATCCAGCTTGGGGTCCAGATGGAGCGATGCAAGCACTTACTGGAAAAAACACAAAAGAAGAAGCAATGGCTGAATTCTTACAACATCCAGATCAATATCCTACACATGCTCGTATGATGCCAGATCTTGGTATTACTGCTAAAGAGGCAAAAGGTTTGGTTGCGTTTTTAAAACATATGTCTTCTATTGATACAAATGGTTTCCCTAGAAACTTTGGAAAAATGCAAGGAGCAGTACATGGCAAATAATTACTTAAAATCAGAGTCGAAACAGTTAGCAACATGGTATTTTACTTTTGCTGCAATTCTATTTGGTGCTCAGTTGCTTTTTGGTTTAGTAGCAGCGATTCAATATGTAATGCCTGGTTTTCTTTATGGAATACTAGACTTTTCAATTGCAAGAATTTTACATATTAATGCTCTTGTAGTATGGATGGTATTTGCTATGTTTGGTGCAGTTTATTGGTTATTACCTGATGAAACTGGAATTGAAACTATAGGTATTAAGATTGGAAAACTTCTATTTTGGGTTTTCGCAGCGGCAATTGTTGTTGTTGTACTTGTTTATCTATTTATTCAAGTTGGTCCTGCAGATGCTACTACTATTTGGTTCATTACTGAAGGTCGTGAGTATATTGAAGCTCCACGTTGGGCAGACTGGGGAATTGTAGTTGTTGCACTTGGATTTGTTGCAAATCTATTCCTTACAGGTATTAAAGGAAGACAAACAGGTATCGTAACTGTACTTATGGCAGATATGATTGCGTTTGCTGGTCTATACTTAGCTGGTATGTTCTTTACTGATAATATCTCTGTTGATCAATACTGGTGGTGGTGGGTAATCCACTTATGGGTTGAAGCTACTTGGGAAGTTTATGTTGGTGCTATCGCAGCATATGGTCTTATAACTATGATTGGAGCACAACGTAAAGTTGTTGAAATGTGGTTATGGATTGAGGTTGCAATGTTATTTGGTTCAGGTATTCTTGGACTTGGTCACCACTACTTCTGGATTGGAACACCTGAATACTGGTGGGAAATTGGTGCGCTGTTCTCAGCTCTAGAACCATTACCACTTGTAGCTATGTTTATCCACGTACTTTATGACTGGGGTAAAGAGACAGGTCTTCAAATGGCTGAAGAACATGAAGGTCATAAAATCGAAGGTCACACAGTGACAAACAAACCTGCATTTGCATGGTTCGTATTAAATGCATTTGGTAACTTCTTGGGTGCTGGTATTTGGGGATTCTTCCACACATTACCACAAGTAAACCTGTATACTCATGGTACACAGTTTACATCAGCTCACGGTCACCTTGCGTTCTTCGGTGCTTATGCAACTATTCTTGTAGGTATGATGTACATCGCTGTTCAAGGAACAAACGGCATTAGAGTTATGAAAAATACGCGTGCTTCTATCTGGGCGATCAGTATGATCTCTGGTGGTGTTATTGGTATGACTATTTCATTAACAATTGCTGGTTATGTTCAAGTACTTGTGTCTCGTGCACAAATGGGTGCTACATGGGCTGCATATTTTGATGGACAAAATGGTATGTGGTTCATGCAAGCGATGGATTGGAGACTTATTATGGGTGTAGTTACATTCTTAGGTTTTATTGTTCTTGCTAAAGATTTACTAACTACTGGAAAAAATCCAGTACATATTAGATAAGGAGGAGATAAAATGTTTGAACCATTTACAGATGTTGTACCAAGTTTTTTTGGTTGGCTCAATCAAGGTCCTTTAACTCTAACAATTTTTCTTCACACAGTGATAATACTTCCAATGATTTGGATCTATTTTCAAGAGAAAAAACGTTTAGAGAACGAAGAGTAATAAGTACAGATGCCCCTTAAGGGGCGTAATTATATTTTAAGGGGAAAACAAAATGAAACTTAATAAATTAGTCATATCTGTAGCTGCTTTAGCAGTTGTAAGTTCAGGTCTATTTGCTGGCACATCTAATATGAACGTTGAAAAAATGTTTGAAAAAGAGTGTCAAGGATGTCATGGTCCAAACCATGAAGGTGGTGTTGGAGCGGATTTACGTCCAGATAAAATTGCTAAGAAAAATGCCTACACTCTAGTTCAGACTATCTTAAATGGTCGTCCAGGTACAGCAATGCCTCCATTTTCTGAGAAAATGAATAAAGCTGATGCCCAAAAAATGGTTGACTATTTACAACATTTTAAAGGAAAGAAAATTCAAGTTCTTACTTTAGATGCTGTAAAAAAAGGTTGGAAAAAACTAAATGATAGAAATGCATTACTTAAAAAGTATCCTCATGCAGTTGATGTAAAACATGTTACGGACATCTGTTTTGTTACAGAACGTGATGCTGCTCGTGTTGTATTTTTAGATGGTACAACAGGAAAACTTCTTTCTCGTCATCCTGCAGGTTTTGCGGTTCACGTAACAGTTACAAATAAACGTCAACCTCGTTATGCATACTCAATCTCTCGTTCAGGTTTAGTAACAATGTTTGACCTTGCATCACATGGTCAACAAAAAATTGCTCAGTGTCAAGTTGGTTCTGATTCACGTGGTCTTGCAGTTTCTCCAGATGGAAAATACCTAATGGCAGGAAACTATGTACCAGGTGGTGCGGTTCTAATGGATGCAATGACTCTAGAACCACTTAAAGTTTATCCAACTTCAAGTGTAATCAATATGGATGGTGACATTGGTTCAAGCCGTGTTGCTGGTGTATATGATACTCCATATGGTCCATACATTGCATTTGCTCTTAAAGATGCAGGTCATGTATATATCGTAGATTATTCTAAACCAAACTACCCTATCGTAGGTGATATTCCAAATATCGGTAAAATTTTACATGATGGTTTTGAAAACGAAGGTAAAGAGATTGGTCGTTACTTAATGCAAGCATCACAAGGTAGTGATGTAATGGGTGTTGTTGACTTTAAAACAAAATCTTTAGTTGCTAAAGTTTACACTGGTCCGGGAAGCAAGCCGCATCCAGGTCAAGGTTCATCTTGGTACAATGACAGATATGGTCAACTATTCGCTACAAACAGTATGAATGTTGGTATGGCTGTAATTTGGGATAGTAACTGGGATGTTGTTGCAAAAGTAAGAACTGCTGGTGGTGGTTTATTTATTGGAACAAGCGAACATACACCATTTATTTGGTCTGATTGTGTACTTGGCGGTCCATCAAATTGGAACAAAATGTACTTAATCAACAAACAAACGTTAGAAACTGACAGAATTATCACTGTTGGTACAAAACGTGGTACTGTAACAGATCCTGTAACACATAAAATTCTTTACAGCTGGAAAGTACCAACTGTTAAAAATAAAAAAGGTAAAGTTGTAATTCCTAGAATCTTACATGCTGAGCCTGCTAACCATGGTCATTGGACTATGATTTCAGAATGGAATGCTGGTCGTATCGGTATCTATGAAGCAAAAACTGGAAAATTTGTTAAATACATTAAAGGTTTAACAACTCCTACATTTACTTATTCTATCGAGCATAGACAATCTATTCCAGGAGCTTAATAGCTTCTTTCTCCCTTTTTGGGGAGAATCTTTTTTCAATTATTTACTACGCAACTATAAAGAGACTTCCATGAAATTATTTTTACTATTTTTACTTACTCTACTACCTCCACTTTTGTCTGCAAAATATCTAACAAATAAATCTTGTAAAGAGTGCCATGAAGATATATATTATGAATATCAGAGCTCATACCACTCTAAAACTTATTTTAATGATGAATTGCATAGAAAAGTTGCAAACGCAGTAAGTACAAAAAAATATGAATGTGTATCATGTCATATGCCTGCTGCAGCAAATAAAAAAGCACTAGAAAATGGAAATGAACATCCTAGTAAGCTTTACAAAGAGCAGACAGATGCTGTAAGCTGTTTTTACTGTCATCAGATCGGCTATGTCAAACAAGCACATAAAAAAAACATAATATATATTTCTAAAAAACCAGAAGGATATAAACCTTCAATGTTCGGTTCCCTTGAGGATCCTGATGATAGTGATAAACATGAAATGCTAAACAATCCAATATATAAGAAGAATGTCTGCCTTGGATGCCACTCTCATAAAAGAAATGATCATGATGTTATGATATTTGACGCTATGAAAGACAATCAAGACTCCACTGAATGTATCAAATGTCATATGCCATATATAAATGGTGGGGCAGAAAAAATGAATAAACGTGGACGATTAGAACACAGAAGCCATACATTTGCCGGTATACATAGTTTAGATATGAGGGAAAAAGCCTTGGATATTTTTATCCATCCAGAGCATGACAGTATAGAAATCACATTACAGAATAAAATGCCGCATCCACTTATTATTCAAGCTGCAAGAGTAAAATATCTCAAACTTACACTAAACCGAGATGGAAAAATTATCTGGAAAAACTTTCAAAAATCTCCTCTTGAAGATAAGCAGGGTGCTTTTTTGATAGAGTTTGCAGACAAAAACAATAAACTTGTTGCCATTCCTGCTTTTGCTTATAAAAGAAAATTTGTAAATAATTTACAAGCAAAAGAGAAAAAAGTTTTAAAATATAAAACTCCTAGCATAAAAAAAGGAGATATCATTAAAGCTGCATTTTATGTTATTCTTGCCAAACCAAGTTGTTCAGAGGTCTTGGACCTGCAAGATAAGAGCCTTACAAGCCCATTATTGATGAAAGAAGTTACATATAAAGTAACAAATATAAAATAATTGTAATTTCTCGCATAAATTGACAAATAAAGCTTCTTTTAGGAGTTTTTTTTGTTAAAATGTGAAATAGATCGAGAGGTAATAATGAAAAAAATATATCTATTACTACTACTCTTGAGTATCAATATATATGCTGATTCTTTGAGTGGTAAAAAAGTGTTTGAAACTTATTGTTGGGGCTGTCACCATCAGACTGCAATGGCTTTTGGCCCTCCGTTTAGTCAAATAGCAAAAAAAAGAACAAAAGCAGAGATAGAAGCTTATATCGCTTCTCCAAAATCAATGTATAAAGCATTTGGATACAAAAGAACAGTAATGACACAACTGCATTTAAATGCAAAAGAGTTAGATCTTATCAGTGACTACATACTCTCTTTTAAAGGAAAAAAATAATGTTTCGACTATCTAACCTTATAGCTTCTGTTGTAGAAGATAAAAAAGAGCGCATCTTAGATGGAAGCATTGCCATTTGGAACTTCACAAACCGATGTAATCTTTCATGCTTACACTGTTATTCTAAGTCAACATTAGATGAAGTGGATACACTTACTACGGAACAAATTAAAAAAACAATCTTAGAAATGAAAGAAAATGGCGTAAAATTTCTCATTTTTTCAGGTGGAGAACCTCTAACCCGAAAAGATCTTTTTGAAATTGCAGACTTTTGTAAAGAGAATGGCATCATTACATATCTTTCCAGTAACGGTCTCTATTTTACACATAGTAATATAAAAAGAATTACAGAGACTTTTAACTATGTAGGTGTCAGTATTGATGGAGATGAGAAGACACATGATTATTTTCGTGGTCTCAAGGGTGCGTTTAGAGAAACGCTCAAGGCCGTTCTCTTGGCAAATGAAACAGGAGCAAAAGTCGGTATTCGTTTTACCATGACAAAAGATACGATTGGCTCACTCGAATATATTTTCAATCTTGCCGAAAAACATAATATACCAAAAATATATGTTTCACATCTTGTATATTCTGGTCGTGGATTAGATAACTTAAAAATGGATTTAACAAAAGAGCAAAGAAGAGAAGCTGTTGCGTTTATTCTTGATAAAGCATTCGAGTATTATGAAACAGGACGAGACATAGAGATAGTAACGGGGAACATGGAGATGGATGCTGTGATGTTTTTAAATAAATTTGCACAAAAGTATCCACATCTTAAAGAAAAAATGAGACAAAGACTTGTAAAATGGGGAGGAAACTCAGCCGGACGTAAACTGCTTAATATAAATTCAGAGGGTGATGTCCGTCCAGATCCGTTTTTTCCATTAATTGTTGGAAATATCATTAATCAGGATTTTGGAGATATTTGGCAAGGCGGGAAACTTTTAGATGAATTAAGGGTACATCCAAGAAACCAAATTAGTGGAATATGTTCAACCTGTAAGCAGATTGACATCTGTAATGGAGGTAGTCGAGCAAGAGCTTATGCCATAAGTGGCGATTTATGGGCAGAAGATCCATCATGTTATTTAACTAAAGAAGAAAGAGAGAATATTTAATCATGTTAAAAAAAATAATAATCACAACATTGGTAGTAGCATCATTTTATAGTAATGTTATGGCTAAAGATAAAGTTTTTGTAGTTGAGCGAGAGAGTAGTTCTGTTGCTGTTATCGAAAATGGTCTTCCACGTAATCATATGGAGAATATGCATAATATGAACCACGGTGTCATGAAGTTCTATGGCGATGATGGATATCTTATCTCTCGAGATGGCTATATTATGAGATTTAATCCTATTACTGAAAAGAAGTTATCAGAATACAAAACAAGCAAAAGTGCAATTGGCTTTGTTATCAATAAGAACTATGTAGCAGTTGCCAACTATGATGATAAAAGTGTAGATATACTTTCACGAGATTTAAAACCTATTGAAAAAATCAAAACAGGTTCACGTAATGTAGGTATCAAAATATACAAAGATTATCTTGTTTTTTCCGAAATGGACAATGACTCTATCGCTGTCTATAAAGATGTTAACGCAGGTAAAGCAAAGCCACATTTTGTACTATATAAAGAGTTTAAAAATGTTGGGACTATGCCTTTTGATGCTCTTTTAGACGGCGATAAATACATTAATGGTTTTTTCAATTCTCCTTGGTTAGGTGAACTTAATTTAAAAACTATGAAATATAAGAAGATTCCTCTTGAACTTGGAAAAAGACAACCTGTATTAAAAGTACCTCACTTTGGTTTTTGGTCGGTCAGTAACTCAAAAGTATTTATTCCAGCCGTTGGGGACAATAAAGTTTTTGTATTTACTCCAAAATTTAAATTTATTACAGCAATTAAGACAGAAGGGATGCCTGTTTTTACAGCACTTTCACCAGACAAAAAATATTTAGCAGTTACTTTTTCAGGAAAAAAATTCCCTGTTATTCAGATCATCGATACAAAAACACTCAAAGTCATCAAAAGATTTGAGTTTAAAGGTAAAGTACTTCATCTCAGATGGTCAAAAAACAAACCTTATCTTTATGTATCTGTAAATGACGCAAATGAAGTAGTTGTACTAAATACAAAAGGTTGGTGGTTAAAACGTGAGATTTTTACTATCAAAAAACCTTCTGGTATTTTTATCTATGATACAAAAGAGAGTAAATAATGGGCATAGTTTATTTAACAGGTGCAGGTCCTGGTGATATAGAGCTTTTAACACTTAAAGCACACAGAGTTATTACTGAAGCAGATGTGGTCATATATGACAGACTAGCTAATCCTGAAATTTTAGAGATGACAAAAGATGGTTGTGAATTTGTTTATGTTGGGAAAGAAGATGGCAGACATACTCTTCCACAAGATGAGATCAACGAAGTCATCTATCAAAATGCTTTAAAACATAATGTTGTTGTCCGTCTAAAAGGCGGAGATCCTTTTGTTTTTGGTCGTGGTGGTGAAGAGGGAGCATATCTTCATGAAAGAGATATTGACTATGAGATCATTCCAGGAATAACGTCTGCTATCAGTGTTCCTGCATATGCAGGTATACCTGTTACCCACCGTGGTGTTGCTGTGAGCTTTAGAGTAGTTACAGGACATGAATCACCTAACAAAGAGACATCACAAATTCCATGGGAAAACTTTAAGACCGATGACACTATTGTCTTTTTAATGGGTCTTCACAATCTGAAAAAAATATCTTCTAAACTAATGGAGATCGGAAAACCGAAAGATTATCCTTGTGCAGTTATTTCTAAAGGAACAACAAAGGAGCAAAGTATCGTTGTTGGAACACTTGAAGATATTGTCGAGAAAGCAAAAGGAGTACCTACTCCAGCGCTTATCATCGTAGGAAAAGTTGTTAAACTCAGAGACCAACTAAAATGGTTTAACAACTAATCTTTTTTTAAAGGTGCAATCTCGTCTAAAAGAGTTTGTGCTTGCACATCTCCTTCTTGAGCATTCTTTTGTAACCAATATTTTGCTTTTTTAAAGTTAAAAGCTTGTAGATAGATTCTACCTACATTTTGTTTTGCACGAATATGACCTGCTTTTGCTGCCTCTTCCAACAGAGATGCGGCTTTGTTCACATCTTGTTTCACGCCATCACCATTGTAGTACATATATGCCAAATTATACTTCGCTTCCACATTACCCTTATCAGCTGCAATACTTAGATAATGAAAAGCTTTTTTTGTATCTTTTTTAACATGCTCTCCTGCAAGATACATCATACCCAAATCAAAACAAGCCCTACTATCCTGAGTATCTGCAGCTTTTTTAAGCCATATCAATGCTTTATGATCATCTTTGTCTACTCCAACACCATTAAAGTAGAGATAACTCAGCGCATTTTGTGCGGTAGTATCCCCTGCTTTTGCTTCTTTACTATAAAGATCAAAAGCTTCTTTATACTTCCCGCTCTTATAAGCATTTAAAGCATCTTGTGTTGATGCAAAAACAATAGACAAACTTGCAAAGAATAGAACAACTTTTTTCATCACTTTTCACCTATATATAATATAAGAGCGTAGATAGCACAAGTGCAAAAACAAATGTTACACCTACCATTACAGCTCTTTTTTTCGACTCCCCAATATTATACTTTTTTTCCAAATACTCACTGGCTCGAATTCCAGGATATATGGAGAAGAGAAACATGGGGAAAGTCATCACTAAAATAATTACAATATCGTGCATATACATAAAAATCCAATAAATTTAAAGTTATTTTATAAATATTATTATATCATATTCATTAGTTCTTCGTAAGAAGAAACCTAACAAAAATAAAAAAGGGATATAAAATGCAAAAAAGATTTCTACACACTACACTACTCATACTATCGTCACTCTTTATAGTGGCTTGTAGCACAACACCATCTGCAAATGTAGATGCAAAAAGCATGAACTACATCAGTTATCCACATGAAATACCTCTCTCAAAAGTTAATAAACTTATCATAGAAGCTGGGGAAGAAGATGGTTGGAGAATGACTCCATTTAAGGAAAATGCATTGATCGCAGAAAAAATCGGGGATAATTCTACAGAGGCTGTAACAGTATATTTTTCTACAACCGCTTTTCACCTTTCTCCTGAGAATAGTGATCTTGCAGATGTCATAGAAGAAAAACTAGATACTGTAAAATAAAAGGATAAGCTTGGGGTTTTTTAAATATATACATGCAGTTGGCACTGGTACAAAAGGAAATCGAGATCTAAGCTTTGACGAAGCAAAAGATATGATGACACAAATGCTTGATCAGAGTGTTCCAAGTGAACAGATTGCTGCCTTTTTACTTGGTTGGCGTCTAAAACCAGAGACAACAACAGAGTTTCAAGGTGCACTTGCTGCGTTTGATGAAAACCTCATCAAGAGTAAGGTAAACAACTCTTTAGAACTTGGCTACCCTTTTGATGGGAAGGTCAACAATCCTTATATTTTTCCTCTTGTTGCAAAAGCACTTAAAAAAGAGAATCTTAATTTAGTGCTTGTGGGAGATGAAAAGCAACCTGCAAAAGATGGAATAACAATAAAAGATATTGTCTCTGAGATGGAACTTAATGAAAATATACACTATTTTGACAGAGAAAAGTTTCTTAACAAACTTCATAAGCTTACAGATATTCGCAATAAGCTAGGTCTTCGAAGTAGTTTAAGTACCATTGAAAAGCTTACAGGTGTTGCACAAAGCGAATATGCGATCACAGGAGTTTTTCATAAACCCTATGTCAAAAAATATGCTGCGATTTACGCACAACGGTACAAAAAACTTGCACTTATACAAGGCAATGAAGGAACACCTGAACTTTTTTCAAAAAGTCGCTTATGGATAGTGGATAAAGATGATATTCAAGAGTATATTATCGATCCTGCCCATTATGGTATTCATTATAAAAAATCTTGGGACAAAATAACACTTGATGAGTCACTGCATCAAGTCAATAATCCTTCAGATGAGTATCTCAAACTAGCTAAACTAAACGCAGCGGTCTATCTGTTTGTTACTGAACGATTTGATTCTATTGAAGATGCTTATGCATCAGTAGAAGCACTATAACAACCACCTACTCACTTTGTAGGCAGTTAGAGATCTCTTTGTTCGTTATCTCTAAATGTAACGCTCTACAGTGTGGAAGTTCATCTGTATCTAAAAAGAAAAGTGTTGGATATACTCTACTATAAAGCATCTCTATGGGATAACTCTCTTTTTGATCTTTCATGATAACTACAAAAACGGCTTTTTCTTCTATAAGCTTCGTTATTTTTTTATTTTGTATGATCTGTAAAAGTTTTGTATTACAAGAGTTAGAACCTCTTTCACTTAAAAAGACCATCATGATCTTATTTTCTTCGATTGCCTTTTTATGTGCAGCTGCATAGGAGCTCTCTACTGTAAAAGCATAAGCATCATTAAGCATCCATAACAGCAAGAAAAGTTTAATCAAAAGTTCTCTCCATCTCTTGTATTGTAACCACTGGTGGATTTGGCAATGTAGGATAAGCGATTTTCACGATATCAGTTACCCACTGCGGATAGATACGAAAATTTAATTTTACTGTTACATTGAGAGGATATTTAAGATTTTGAGGAAGATCAAAAAGTGTTTCTACTCTTTTACCAGCGGGAATTCTGGTATCTTTTAAAAGTTTTTCATAACGCCAAAAAAAGAGTCCGACAGGATTTGAGTCCTTATCACCAAATACTTTGTTAAATACAGTACTTCCAGCTTCTATATCACCTTTATCATCTAACTTCCCACTGCTAAATACAATCTTATTATCTCTATCTCTTACTGTGATCTCAAGCCATAACTCTCTAAAGTCAGCTGCACCTGTTGGCAGTTTATGTCCCGCTCCACTGTTCGTTACACCGACAATAAGTCCATTCTGATCTAGAGCCATATCCAAAGTAGCAGCTGTTTTTAAAAGTGCTACGGACTGTGCACCGCTTTCTTTATTCTTCAGTCCTGCAAGAAAATAATTGCCTCCGCTGAAATAGTGTGTTCTAATATCTTTTTTCATCTTACCGCCAACAGTAGAGCGCCCCTCTTTTGCAATAAATTTTCCATCTTTGAGATAACTCATATGACAATCTATGCACTCTTTATGTTTTGCAGGATTTTTTGGATCATTATAGGGAGAGTGTTTCCATTGGTCATATGTTGAGACAACCACTCTTTTGGAATGTGGTAAAAATTCATTATGACATGATGCACAATATTCACTCTTTTTATAGATCGGTTTCATATACTCTTTTTTATGTACAGAGGGATTTGCATTTATCATTGCATTACCTATCCACTGTTTTAATGGGGAGTGTGCATCTTCATATAGATACCTTTTGCGTTTAGTAAGATTAAGACTATAAGAGCTGTTTCCTCTTGCGTTCGTATCCATAATACGATGACATGCTATACATGAGACACCCTGCTCTATAGTTTTTGGATGCTTCTTATACTCATCGATCAAAGTTTGTGAATCTTGTGTGAAGATAGGATCAGGCATAATATTTCCCTGCATAAAATGCGTTGTTCTACTGCGTTTAGTCGTTACTGCACTTGGATTATGACACCCCATACACCATTGTCGAAACTCCACACCCCTATCCATCTCCGCCAAATTTTCCATAACCATGTAGTAAGGATTTGAATCTGCCAGATGCCTATGATTTGAGTTTGCCCACTCTTGAAATATCTTGGGATGGCACTCTTTACAAGTGCTTGAATTTGTCCAATCGTGAACATGGTATCGTTTCACACCATCAGCCAATTTAATATTTTGCAGTGCATCAGAGGAGGAGTATGCACTCAATGGCAAAAAGATCAATCCAATACTTATAATATTTAAGATGGGTTTCTTAAAAATAAAATGACGAAGATGTATTAGAAGTAAGCCTATAAGAAAAAAAGAGCTGTATAGATGTAGATAAAAAGAGAGCGTACCAAACATGTCTCCTCCTCTGTTACCGATAAAAAAGAGATAACTTCCACTAACAAGTAAAATCAAAAAGGTCAATCCAAAAAGTATTCCACTTATACTTTTTGAATGAGAGATTTTTCTTGTTTCTCGAATATGTTTATATAAAAATGGTAACACAAAGAGTAAAGTTAAAAAAAGAGAACCAAAAGTATGTAAAAATTCTATAACTCTGACATAAGACCACTCAAGCTGAAAATATTGCATTTGTGCAATACCACTTAAAAACATAAAAAGAATATCTATATTTATATAAAATATTTTCATTTTTGTAACTCCTTATAACTCACAGGATTTCCTTCAAGTGAATGTAAAAATGCCTCTATCTCATCGATCTGCGTTTCACTTAACTCCATAGAGAGCTGGTATTTTCCCATTATATAAATAGCTTCGCGTAGATCAAAAACAGCCCCATTATGAAAATATGGTGATGTTTTTGTTACATTTCTTAAAATCGGTACACGAAAGCGTTTTTCATCTTTAGCACCTAAAAATCCTCCGATATTCTCAAACGGAAAATCCTGATACTGCTTAAAATTAAAATCAAAGCTTGCGACATCTCTACCAACATACTCCCTGCTAAAACTTCCCGTAACATCAATGATGGAATTATAGTTGCGTACAGGGAATTTTTGGACCGTTTGTCCACCGACACTTATGCCAGTATGGCACCCTTTACAGCCAAGCTCAATAAAGTCAACAAACCCCTGTTTTGCCAAAGGTGTCATAGCACTATCATCGCCATCTAAAAATCTGTCATATGCACTGCGCGTCAGCAATGTTTTTTGATAAGCATCTATGGCCTTTTGGATATTGATCGGCTTTACACCATCTTCAAAGATACTTTGAAACTCTTTTTTATACAACGCACTCTCATTTACCCTTCTAGTCAGTTCCAAAGAGGAGAGATCCATTTTATAAGGATCATGGATCATTCTTGCAACCGTTTGCAAAGAACTTTTACTAGATGCATCCCAAAGTTGGTATTTCGCCAAGCTAGAGTTTAGGATCGTTAAAGTGTTGCGATGAAAAGGATCAGTTTTTCCTCCAACCCCAATTGCTGTAGCAAGCCTGTCACTGCCACTTTCATCTTTTATATGACAGACCATACAGTCTGTTTTTGATTTTGGATGCAATATATCATCAAGAAATTGCGTTTTATTATGAGGATTTTGTTTGATCATATGACATGAAGCACAACTTACACTTCTATCTTTAGAGAGGTTCTTATCGAAATAGAGCTCTTTTCCAAGTGCTATTTTTTCTTTTGTTATGATATTATCAGGAGTTTGGACAAGAAGAAGAAACTTTTTGTAATCTTTTGGGATACTGCGCATTCCCCGACTCAAAGCAGTTTCTCGCAACTTTTCATCACTATAGATATTTTTTGTTCTGTTTGGCATCATATATGGCAGTATACTAATCCATACAACAATGATTGCAATAGCGAGTAAAATCAATCGTAACATTATCAACTCCTAATAAAAGAAGTGTACGACAATCTATTTGTTTAGACAAGATTTTTTTAGCAGAAGAAGAATTTTATTTTAGCACTAAAGGGATTTTTTGAGCAACTCTTTGGGATAGACACCATAGTGTTCAAAAAAAAGTTTAGAGAAGTGTCCTTGATGTTTATAGCCTACTTCTCTTGCTATCTCACCTATCGTCATATTTTGTTCACGCAGCAGAAGATTCGCTTTTTGTAAACGCAGAGTCTGCACATAGGTATAGATAGTTGTCTTGTAGCGTTTTTTAAAGATACTTTTGAGCTTTGTTTCATTCGTTGCGCACAAGTGTGCCAAAACATCTATCGTAGGTGGGGTCACAAAGGATTTGAGTAAAATATCCTTAGCTGATCTGGAGATACATATCTCATCATCGCTCAAAGCCGTTTCATAAATATCCAAAAGCTTAAAACGGTGGATCATAAACTCTAAAATATACTGTTCACACTCCAAAGAGTTCATCTCATCTTCAACATCTATCTCTTTTATCTTATCTATTATATAGAGACTTAAAGCATCGATAGAGTGACTATCCACTTGTTTGAGGCTGATCTCACCCTGTAAAGTATTATATAAAAAATCTATAACAGAATTTTCCTTCTTGCTAAGATAACGTTTGAGGATAAAATCAGCAATAAAAAGTGTAAATACCTTTGTTCTTTGCGCTTTTGAAAGTTTTATCTCAATATCTTGTTTTGAAGAAAGGAACATACTGATACTGTTATCTGAAAGTTTATAGCTTTGCTCTTGTTCTCTGTCATGTAAAAGAACACTCCCCTTTTGAACTACGGAGATGGCAAGCATTCTATCAAGATTATGAAAAGTATAATGACAATTCTCTTCTAAGCCATAAGAGAGCTCTAAAAAAACTATGCCGTTAGAGATATCCACTCTTTTTAAATAATTCACATCATCCTTATAAAAGAGCATCTCACTTTTATAAGAACTGTCTGTAATATTAAAAAAGAAACTCTCCATCTCTAAAGCCTGTAGTACTCACGTACTCTTCGTTCAAAATCTTCATCGCTCAACTCTTTTCGCATCGCTAAAAACTTTTCGGCCTTTTGTCCTGCGGTCACTCTTGCAGGAAAATTCTCACTCTCAATGATCTTATGTATCAATGCAGCAACTTCATTGGCATCATTACCACCATTGATCTGCTCAACGATCTGAGGTGCTAGATTTTCAACCAGTTCTTTATAAGGTGAAGTTTCACTAAAGGTCTTTGCGTTTGTCTTGAGATTATCCCGTGCGAACTGAGTATCAAAGAAGCCAGGCAGTATGGAATGAACCCGAATATTATAATCTTTAAGCTCATAGCGCAATGAATCGGTCACGCCTTCAACTGCATACTTACTCGCATTATAGAGTGTAAGTAACGGTAATCCTATCTTTCCAAGAAAAGAGCTGATGTTTATGATAACGCCACTCTTTTGCTCTCTCATGTGAGGAATTACAGCTTTACATACACGTAAAAGACCAAACAGATTGACATTGAACTGCTCCTGCATCTCCTCTTCTGTAAACTCTTCAACACTGCTGACCAGTCCATAGCCGGCATTATTTACCAAAATATCGATTTTGTTCTCTTGTTGTATTATACGCTCAAGTGCAGCATCAATACTGGCTTGCGATCCAAGGTCCACACACAGCGGTGTAAAATTCTCATCTTCAATATCTAAGAGTTTACTGCTATCACGTGATGAAGCATAGACCAAAAAGCCTTGTGCAAGTAAGTATTTTACAGTGGCTCGCCCCATTCCTGAAGAAGCACCTGTTATAAAAACAACTTTTTGAGACATTTTAGATTCCGAAAAACCTATGTAACCACTCTCGCTCTTTTTTTGTCTCTATGAAGATCTTTGTAACTGTTTGATTGTTATCACCCAAGACTACAACATTGTTCGCAACAACCTGCAGATGTTTTTTACCCCATTGTTTATCCAGATCATCCATTCTATACAGAGCATCCGCTGCGTTTGGCTTCTCTTTTTCGCCTGTTTTTGTATTGACAATGGTCAATCCACCCATTCTTTTTTCAAACTTATAAGGACTGTATACCTTAATCTCTTTGTAAATTCTATCTGCTTTAGCAGCAGGTGTAGCTTTTTGTATCGCAATAAAACCCAACGCAAAAAATGCGAATAACAATCCTAAAAAAAATCCCTGTTTTGCACTCATTATTTACTCCAACTTTCAATATATTTTTTTGCTTTTTCATCAAGCATTTTCATTCTTTCTTTCCCTTTTGGCAAACTTTTACGTAAACTTCGCATCTCTTGCAAGAACGTTCCTATGCTTTGAGGTATAAGCTCTTGCAAGTAACGTCTTAAATGTTTTGCCATTGCAGGAGAAGCTCCCGACGTTGATACTGCTATCGTCAGATCATCCTGTTTTATATATGATGGAAAGATGAAATCACAATAATCTACAGAATCGACCGCGTTACACAGACATTTGTACTTTTTCGACTCTTCAAAGATCGCTCCTTGAAGTGCAATATCATCAACGGCAACTATAACGATAGCATATTGTGCTATATCACCCTCTTTATAAGCTCTCTTTTCATAGTTCAAACGCAGCGCTTCTACCTTCTGCATCATCTCTTTTGAGAGCTCTTTTGCCACAATATCAACACTGTTTGTAAAATCCAACAGATGCACCAACTTCTCATAAGCTATATTTCCACCACCAACTAATAAGATTTTTTGATTATCTAGCTTTAAAAAAGCTGGAAAATATCCCATATTTACCTCTTATCTACCTATTTTTCCAAAATCATAGCATATTAACTTTAGAGTATAAGAATATCGTATATAATAACTATATTTTATTGATACACATCAATTTAAAATAAAAAAAAGATAGATACAATCAAAACAGTAAAAAATCAAATATCAAAACAAAGAAGTATTATGAAACAAGAGATTTTATCAAGAATACAAAAGAAATTTCCGCTCGTACCAAAACCCTTTGCCGTAATTGCAGATGAGCTTGGTATCACTGAAGAAGAGGTGTTGGAAATTTTACAGCATGAAAAAAGTGAAAATATCATACGCCAGACTTCAGCTATTTTTGATACAAAACGTTTAGGATACAAATCCTCACTCGTTGCGTTTAAGATTCCTGAAGATAAAATAGATGATGCAGTAGCTATCATCAATGCTCATCCAGGAGTCTCACATAATTATGAGCGCAATCATGAGTTTAATATCTGGTTTACTATGGCAGTTGCACCTGATTCAGAGCTTGGGCTTGATAAGACCATAGATATTTTGGCAAAACTTACAGAAGCTGATGACTACATTATGCTTCCAACGCTCAAACTATTTAAAATAAATGTAAAGCTTAACACTACTGGTAAAGATGAGAAAAAAGAGAAGGTAAAAAAAGTAATCCATAAAGAGATAGACCTTACACCTTTGCATCATGAGATCATTGCACGCGCACAACACGACATAAAGTTTGTAAGTGAACCATTTAAAGAGCTTGTAGATGAACTAGACATAGACTATGATACTTTTTTTAGTATCTTACAAGAATTGCAGGATGCCGGTGTTATGAGAAGATTTGCTTCTATCTTAAATCATAGACGCGCAGGATTTAATGCAAACGCAATGGTTGTCTGGGATGTAGATGAAACAAATGGCGAGAGCATAGGTGAAAAAGCTGCTGCGTTTAGTGCGGTCAGTCACTGTTATCTGCGTCCAAAATATGAAAACTGGCCATATAATCTTTTCACAATGGTTCATGGTAAAACAACCGAGGAGACAAACGCAATGATAGAAGAGATGTCACAAGAGATAGAGTCAAGATCACATATGCCGCTCTACTCATCACGTGAGTTTAAAAAAGTTCGCATAGAGTACTTTACACCGGCATTTAAAGAATGGGAGGAGAGATATAATGGATAGATTTTTTGAACTGGAGATTCCGTACATAGTCATAATGCTTTTTTTCTTGGCAGTTACTGCGTTTGTAACGACAAGAGATTTTATGCCAAAAGGTGCATTCAAAAAAGGAATGATAGGAATTTTTTCTGTTTTCGCGATAATGATAGGACTACACTACTATGTCACAAGTGCAAGAATGGATGGTGTTAAAGAGATATTTGATAAAGGTGATACTATCATCTGTGAAAACAAAATGAGAAGAACGATTTCGCAATCTGTACTCATTTCAAAGAAACTTGGTTGGCGTTTAGATGGAGATTACTTCAAAAATCCTGATTTTGAAAGAGACTTTCATACCGCAAGATGCGTTGACTATGCTCCCATAGCTGCAGAAGAAAAAACAAAAAAAGAGCAATAGATGAAAGTCATACTTACATCGCTGCTGTTAATCAGCAGCCTGAGTGCACTTGATCAGTTTACCTCTTCGCAGGTTTGTCAAAAATGCCATCCGCTTATTTACAAAGAGTACTATCAATCGCAACATAGAAAAGCTTCCATCTTTTCAGACCCGATTCATAAAGCGGTCTGGGATAAACATCCACTGAAGAAAAAAGGGATTTACGCTTGTGCGAAATGCCATACACCAAATGACAAAGAGCTCATAACAAAACTGCAAAAAAAAGAGTACCCTGCACTGCCTGCCGATACAAAAGCACAAAGAGAGGGTGTTTCATGTGTCTCTTGTCATAATATCAAAAGTATACAAAAACACGCAAAATCAAATATAAATATAATCACAAAAGACAAACATACACTCTACTCTGCACGTAAAAGCGAAAAGAGTAATAGTGATGTAACATATAAGATGCAAAAAAGTCTTTTTGGATTTGTAACCAAAGAGAGTGGTTCTCCGTATCATAATATTGATTTTACAAATGAGCTTTTTTATAATGGAAATGTCTGTATAGGTTGTCATTCACATAAAGAGAATGCACATAAACTCCAAGTTTGTACCTCTAAAATCTCAGAACATCCAAACAGTGAAAAAGAGAACTGCATCACTTGTCATATGCCAGAGGTACCAGGAAGTTTCACGACACTGAAAAACTCTAAAACACATAGATATCATGGATTTAGTGGCACCATTCATAAACCAAATATGCTAATAAAATATCTTTCAATAAAATTACAAAAAGATGCAAATGGTTTTGACATTATTCTTCAAAATAGTGCGAACCACCCTCTACTTTTACATCCACTGCGTTTAGGTGTATTGAAAATCAGCATACAAAGAGGGGTAGAGACGAAAGAACTTGCTCCTGTTACATTTGTCCGCATCATTGGTAAAAATGGTCATCCTGCTCCTCCATGGGTAGCTACAGAGGTACTAAAAGATACACAGATACAAGCTAAAGAAAATAGAGTCATTCATTTTGACAAAGTACTTCAAAGTAATGACAAAGTGATTGCACAGTTTGGATACTATATTGTCAATCCAAAAATGGCAAAAAAATTAAATATACAAGATAGTAAAGCCACTGCGTTTACTCTCTTTAAAGAGGAGATTTTCCATGTTAAATAATCTTAAAAGATATGGGATGGCTCTTGTATTTTTACTACTAGTCATTGCTCTCATGCTATTGGGAACATTAGGTGTCAAGGACTTTGGTGATCAAATGTTTAAAGATGCAAATATCACAATTCAACCACAAGGAGAACATTTAAAATTATGAGTTTAACACTTTTACTGACGATTGGAATTATTATTACCATAATTTTCCATTTTATCGGTGTATATGCCGGTGCTAAAAAGATTGTATGGGTAGCTATCATCCTTATCTGGGCAGGAGCGATCTCCATAGCTACAAATGAAGTCAAGCCAAAAGCCTATGATGAAATAAAAATGATGAAAGGGAAATATCCAGATACGGATAAGCTTATAGATGAAGCGATGCCAAAAGTATCTCTTTATGAACTTGTCAAAATCAAGAGCAGCTATTTAGCTCACGAAAATAGTAAATAATTTTTGCTAAGGAGTTTAAAAACTCCTAAGCACCTAATGCTTTTTTAACATTATCATCTGCCATGGATATATTCCATTCAGGTTCCCACACTACTTCAACATCAACTTCTTTTACATTTGGTAGTTTTTCAACTGCTTCTTTTACCCATTGTAAGATCATTTGATGTAGTGGACATGCTCTTGTTGAGAGTGTCATAGTCACTTTGACATTTCCCTCATCATCACTGCTTGCATCATAGATCAGTCCCATTTCAACTAAGTTAAATCCAACTTCTGGATCGATTACTGTTGAAATAGCCTGAAATATTTCATCTTTTGTATACATTGCCATTACTATATCCTTTTATTTAAAATTTATCATATATAACACACTGCGTATAAAGGCCAAAGCACCCATCACTAAGAAAGAGGCACCAGCACCTACAAGTGCATTACTTTGAGTTATTATGGCCAAACCAATAATAACCACACCTATAGCACAAAATATAAACTGTGCCTGAGAACTTTTGTATGGAACCATATCTGCAAGCATTGGAACTTTTTGTTTTCCTACCAATGGAGAAAATCTCTCAAACCAAACCAAAAATGGAATGATTTTATAGATATGTCCTGTGATTAAAAAGCCAAAAAAACCAAAAAACAAGAACCACATTGAAGCCAAAAGAAAACTCTCTTTTTCTGCAACAAAATAAATGATTCCCAACAAAACCGCAACAAGTAAAGAAGAGTATGAGAACATCAGTGAAATTGCATAGATGTCATTCTCTTTTCTTGGTCTTATCTTATAGATAATAAATATGAGATAAGCATAGACCAACATCGCCACAACTGCTAAAATATCAGCTATAAATGCCAAAGTCTCTAAATGAAACAGCGAAGCTATGATAGCCAGAACAATGGTCACACTCATCAAAGAGATAGATATTTCCAAAGGTCTCAAAGAGAAACTGTGAGAGAGCGTGAACATTGGCACCAATACAATAGAGAGTCCCATGATTGTAATCGAGATATATCCACCTAGAACAGAAAAGACATGTGCTTTAAGTAAAGAAGATATATCAAGTGAGATTGTACCTGCATATGCAAGAGCCATTAAGAGTCCGAAAATGATTCCAAAGAATAAAAATGTATTGGAGATCAAAACACTGCTCATTACCAGTGTCAGCTTCTTTACCTTGGCTATGGTCAAAAATATCTCCGTTACAAATATCATCATAGAGATAAGGACTACAACACCACCATAGGGCAAGAGTGCACTGGAGTATAAAAATCCAAATACCATCAAAAGTGTACCTATAAGGAGCAAAGGCCAAATTGCATAAAAAAGTTCCACACCAAAATGACCTACTTCAAGAACTACAGGTACAAGTTGTGCCATAGCTCCAAAAATTATCATCATAACAAAACCAAGTAAGAACATATGTGTAAAACTAATGACCTTTGGATCAGTAAAAGAGAGTTCACCTACATTAAAAGAAAAAATGTATAAAGATGAAAAGAGATAAAAAAGACTCCCCAAGATAAAGAAGGGAGCTATAAGTTTAAATGGAGGTGCAAAATCTTGAGATATTTTAAACATTAACTAATCTCAACCACCACAACTAGTTTGTGATAAATCAGATTCTGCTGCTGCGTTTGGATTATAAGAAAATACAACTTTTACAAGCCCATCAGGAAGATCTTCGATAACATATTTCACATCATCTTCAAGTTTAGCAAATAATCCACCTGGAGCTTTATGGTTGATCATTACAACTGTATCATTTGTTCCTTTGATCATTCCCAAACCTGCCATTGCGTTTACCATTGGATGTGGAGGTCCCTCTTTTGAAGTATCAAAATAATAAGTACTTTGTCCATCTTTTTCTAATTTAAAAAAATCAACTGTAGCACCTTCAACTGCTATTTTCTCTGCATTTTCCGGAATATATGACATTTTTCAATCCTTTATTATTAATATTTCGTGATTGTAATCAAGAAATAGAAAAATATAGTTGATATATGTCAATAATGATAATGAATATTACTCAAAAAGAATCTCTAAAGACTTCTTGTCTAAAATCTTGTATGTACTTTTGTTCTTTTCGATAAAACCGAGCTTGCTGAATTTTTTGAAAATACGAGAAAGCGTCTCTGGTGTTATGTGGAGATACTGTGCCAGTTTGTTATGCTTCATATTTAACGCTTCATCATTTTCACAGATGTACTTTGCCACTCTTGCTGTAGAATCCAATACAACTGTCAATGCAATAACATTATCAAGATGTTTTATCTTTTGTGTCAAAGATTTGAACAGTTCTAGAGTGATTTCAGGATCTGAGAAGAAATACTCTTTGAACTTATCAAAATCGATCTCTAGAACACTGCCGTCTGTTTCAAACGCAGCAGATGCAGGATAAGGCATACCTTCGAAGACCGCCATCTCTGCTACGAAATGTTTTGGTACAAAACGGTGTAAAATGATTTCATTGTTCTTTGGATCGACCTTATAGATCTTTACGATCCCGTCTAAAACCAGTGTAAGATACTTCGCTTTCTCTTTTTCATAAAAAAGCACTTCACCCTCTTCAAATTTTCGTTGTCTCGAAATTGAAAGGAGTAGTTTCAACTCTCGTTCATTAAGATGTTCAAAAATACCTATACTTTTTAATATTTCAGTTGATAGCATTATCTAGTCTGCCCTTTTCCATAAATTTTATATTTATATGTTGTAAGTCCCTCTATACCCATTGGACCACGGGCATGAAGTTTATTCGTACTGATACCGACCTCTGCACCAAAGCCAAAAGCACCTCCGTCAGTAAAACGTGTAGAAGCATTTACATAGACTGCAGCAGCATCAATGTTATTTAAAAACTCCTCAGCAGTTGTGATGTTTTCAGTAATGATAGCTTCAGAGTGACCTGAACCAAATCTCACTATATGCTCAATAGCACCATTGACACCGTCTACTACTTTGATATTTAAGATATTTGCCAGATACTCTGTATCGTAATCTTCATCATCAGCATTTGCAACTGTAATTATCTCCTGCGTTTGCATACAACCTTTTAACTCTGTATGGTGGGCATCAAAAGCCTCTTTTAATTGAGGAAGAACCTCTTTTGCTACTGCTTTATCTACAAGCAGTGTCTCCATCGCATTACATACCCCTGGTCTTTGTACCTTCGCATTTATCGCTATTTTGATGGCATTTTGCATATTTGCATCTTTATCTATGTAGGTGTGGCACTGTCCTTTATCGTGTTTTACAACACTTACAGTTGCATTTTCACTTACATACTTTATAAGTCCTGCTCCCCCGCGAGGAATGATAAGATCAACATATTTATCCATCTTAATGAGTTTTGCAACACCTTCGCGTGAACTGTCCGGAATAAGTGATATAAGTGAAGTCGGCAGATCATTGTTGGCTAAAACAGCTTTTAAAACCTTTGCGATTGCTTTGTTTGAGAACTCTGCCTCTTTTCCGCCTTTCAACACACAAACATTTGAACTTTTAAAACATAAAGCTGCTGTATCACTTGTTACATTTGGGCGGGATTCATAGATGATTCCAATCACACCGATAGCAATAGAGACTTTTTCAATTTTGAGTCCGTCTTCTGTTACCCATCCATCAAGAACACGACCTACCGGTTCTTTAAGCGCTGCTATCTCTTCAATCGCAACAGCCATAGCTTCTATACGCTCTTCATCAAGGAAAAGTCTGTCCATCAAAGCTGACGATAGTCTGTTCTTTTCACCTTCTAACATATCTATTGCATTTGCTTCTATGAGATCCATAGTATTGGCACGTAGTGCATTTGCCATCTCTCTTAAAATTCTATTTTTTTCACTACCGCTTAAATTTCCCAAAACCCTGCTTGAGGCTTTTGCTTCCGCTAAAAATTGTTCCATTATTATTTACCCTATGTTCGCTCTAAAATTTAAAACTCTAATACTAGCATACTTTAGATTATTTTGTAGTGATAAGAGATATAAAGTTCTTTAAGCTTCATTTTATCTATGCTGTAGACTTTTTGAAAAGCTCATGCATATGTTATACTATCTAAAAAATATTTAGGACTTTTATGAAAACAATTACATTTATCGGAAACGGAAATATGGCGTTAAGTATTGCGCAGGGATTGAAAAAAAATTATGCAATTGAAGTTGTTGGCAGAAATATGGACAAACTTCAAGAGTTTGAAGATGCACTTGGTATCTCCATCCAAAAACATCTTTTAGATGGTTTTGACATGAGTGAAAAAAATATCATACTCTGTGTTAAACCTGCAAATGTAGAAGAGATATCAAGAAAACTTCAGGGGCAAGCAAAGATCATCTACTCAGTACTTGCAGGAACAAGCATCGCAAAGATAAAAGCACATCTTGATACAAACGCAGTAGTACGCGCAATGCCAAATCTTGCTGCAAGTGTCTCAAAATCAATGACAACATTAACAGGGGATACTGCGTTTAAAGATGAAGCTATTGAACTTTTAGGTGCTATAGGTGAAACCCGTTGGCTTGCAAATGAAAAAGAGATAGATATAGCAACAGCACTTGCAGGAAGCGGTCCTGCATATCTAGCACTGATTGCGGAAGCATTGGCAGATGGTGCGGTCAAACAAGGACTCAAGCGTGATGATGCCATGGCGATAATGAGAGGACTCTTTAGTGGGTTTGGAGAACTGATACAAACAACACACCCTGCTCTTTTAAAAGATGGTGTAATGAGCCCCGGAGGAACTACAGCAGCAGGCTATGCTGCCTTAGAAGAAGGCAATGTAAGAAGCGCTTGTATAAATGCGATAGAAAAAGCTTACCAAAAAGCAGTGCAACTCTAAGGAGTTTTACTGCAAAATATCAATAATCATCATCTCCATCATCATATTTAAGATAAAGCACCAAGATCCATACAAGCATGATAACAGCAACAATCTCATACCCTATGAGCCAGACGATAGGAAAAGCATTGATATCTAAAAGTTTGAAGTTTTCATAACTCCCTCTTGCAATGACCAAAAACAGGAAGATCGCTCCTGCTACATAAGGAATTCCTACAGCATAAATAACATATGCTAAACCTGCCCACTCTTCTGGAACATATATAAAATCTCTGAAGTCTACTTTTTGGGCACCGAAGCTGACTTTTTTCTTCGGTTTTTTCTTCCCTTTTTTAGCACTTTTTTTACGTTCTTCTCGTACAATCTGATTGTAGTAAAGCATATCACGCTTTTTTCTAAGTTCTTCTTCAATTGATTCGTTCATAAATTATCCTAATAAAGACATTTTACATTAGAGTTGATTAGGCATGCCTTAATGCAAATATATTAGATAGTGTTAGTTCATAGTTTGTGATAATTAAAAAGAAAAGTTAAAGGATTTAAGAGAATAATGAGGCAGATACAAAAGTTATAAAAACTTTAGTATCTCTTTTTCTATTTCATCTTTTTCGATGATCGTTTTTTGTGCTATCTCTTTTGTAAAAAGCTCATTTATCATAGCCGGAATAGGTAATCCTGCTACTTTTGAGATAGATTGTAGCGCTGTAATATCTTCGGCATCTTTTTCACCTGTAAGTGCATTTGCGATAACAGGAGAGAACTTCGTCCACTCTGCTGTTGAATAGGCAATGGTTTTGATCTCAGGTTTAGAACATGTCTCATATGATTTTATACAAGTAGCAGTATGTGGATCCATAAGATAGTGTTCTTCTTCAAATATATTTTTAATATATCTTTTACCCTCATCACCATTACAAAAATCAGCATCAAAACACTCTCGTAGTTTTGCAAGTTCTGCTGCGTTTAGCTCATAAACATTTTTCTCTTCAAGTTCAAACATAAGCTCTTTTGTTCTCTCTTGTCCAAACAGATCATAAAGAACTCTCTCGACATTTGATGATTTTAAAATATCCATTGCAGGAGATGTTGTTCCTACAACTTCACAATCTCTAATATCATACTTACCCTCACGAATAAGCTTTGTTAAGACATTGTTCTCATTTGATGAAATGATGATCTTCTCAACAGGCAGTCCCATTTTCCATGCATAGTAACCACCAAGAGCATTTCCAAAGTTTCCACTTGGAACATTAAGGTAAACCTTTTCACCCATTGTGATCGCATTTTGACGAACAAGTTCCAAATAAGAGTGGATATGATAGATGATTTGAAATATGATACGACCAAAGTTTACAGAGTTTGCAGCTGAGAGTTTTGTATCTTTTTGTGCAAGTGCTTCTTTAAAGCTCTCTGATGCCAAGAGACGTTTGAGTGCACTTTGAGCATCATCAAATACACCTCGAATACCGATGACTTTTAAGTTAGGTGCATCTTCTGTAACCATTTGCAGACGCTGTACATCACTTGTCCCGCCATCAGGATACATACATGCTACTTTTACATTTTTTCTGTTTTTGAATGTCTCTAAGGCCGCAGGACCTGTATCGCCGCTTGTTGCTGCTAGGATAAGGTAGTTCTCATTAAGTCTTTGTGCGATTGATGAGAGTACTACACCAAAAGGTTGCAGTGCCATATCTTTAAAAGCACGGGTCGGACCGTGGTAGAGTTCACTGATGTAGAGATTCTCTTTTACTTTTACGACCGGTACAGGATTTTTACTATCATCAAACTTATCATATAAAGATAAAGCTTCATCGATCACCGCACTTTCAATATCGATCTCAAAACGAGAAAGCATATCTTTTGCAAGTTCTTTGTAAGAGGAGTTAAGATGTTTATTTAAAAATTCTTCTCCCAAATCAGGAAGTGTCTCTGGGACATAAAGACCGCCAAAAGATGCTATTGGGCTTAGGATTGCTTGCGAAAAAGTAACTTTTTGGGCTCTGTTTGTATCAACACCACGAGTTTGAATAAATTTCATATTATGTTCTCTGTTTTTTATTTTCGCAATTATATCAAAAATTAAACCTCTTGCATAATATTGTGCATATCTTTTTTTCCCAATCCATATGCTTTTTGCAAATCTTTAAAAGAGAATATTTTTACGTTGTTGAGTTCTTCATTACACAAGTAGATGTCACAAAGATTACTTTTTCTATAGTACTGGCTTTGCCAAGCCGTATGTATATTTTTTTTCAACCAGCCAAATACAGAACTTGGAGTTTTTCTATATTTTGGATGCAAATTAATTCCTATGATTGGATAGTCATATCTTTGTAATTGTTCCACTGGAAAATTATCTACTACACCGCCATCGACAAAAGTCCTGCCATATAACTCCACAGGCTTAAAAAGAGGGGCAATAGAGCATGATGCCAATACCAGCTTTTTGAAGTCTACTCCACTGTTGTAATATTTTGCCGACTCATCTTTAACATCACATACACAGAGTGTCAAAGGGATGCTCAACTCTTCAAAAGAAGCTCTGTCAATGAGCTTGTCAATTACCTTTGCACTATCATCAAGTCTAAAAAAGTAGCCTTTACCAAAACTCGGCTTGAACACACTTTTAAACTCTTTAGAGCTGATGACATCAAAGATTTCATCAGCACTTTTTTGACACCCTAGCGCAGCACCTATAAGCGCACCTATACTTGTTCCGCTGATTGCCTTTATCTTTACATTATGCTCTTGCAGAACAGAAATAGCACCAAGTTGGTACGCTCCACGTGCTGCACCTCCAGAGAGGCACAGTGTTACTTCTGTTGGGAATTTAGATTGGTTCATTATATTTGCAATACTATTTAAAAAGACGTATAGGGTTTATGTGATAACTTTTTTGTGTCACTTCAAAGACCAGTTCATCTCTTACCCGCCCTATTACAGCGCCTCTTCTGATCTTTTTACCTTTTCTTATGTTTGGTGCGATTTGAGAAAGGTTCGCATAGATCGTGTGCAGACCGTTCTTGTGCTCTACAATGACGATATTATCAAGTACTGCAGTATTATCTGCATATATGACCTTCCCGTTCATCACATTCTTAACTTTTGCATTTGGTGATTTTGGTCGTAAAGATATTGATTCATTAAAGATCTTAATACCATAGATAGGATCCGTATATGGACCATACTTTTTAACAATAGTATATCGAGCAAGAGGAGCTATCGTTTTTGGTCCTCTGTATCTGATGGTCTTTACACTCTGATAACTGTTTCCATGTTGTTTTACTTTTGGAAGATTTTCATTGAGATTTATCTTCTGTCTTGCAAATGCTTTTTCTCGCTCTTTTCGTTGACGCTCTTTTTCTATAGCATCTCGTTTGACGATATTTAATTTTTCAAGTGTATTTTTAAGAGCGTTCTGTCTTTTTATGACCCTTTTTAATTGACGCGTATAAGCTGCCTTCTCTTTTTGCAGTTTTGCAAGGGCTAGTTTGTTTGCTTTGGTGATTTTCACCAGTTTTTTTCGTTTAGAGTCTATCTGTGTAATGCTTGACTGAAGAGTATTTGCATGACTTCTAAGAAGTTTAACCTTCTTCTCGTTCTCATAAAAAACACTATTTAATTTTTTCACTTCGTCTTGGGAAGATTTGAGCATCGTTTTTAAGATCTCTACCTGCATTAAAGACTCTTCATTTTCCGCATATTTCTCTTCTAGAACAACTGAAAGAGAAACACTTTTAGCTATAAAGAAGACAAGTCGCTCTTCTATCTTCTCTTGCTTCTCTTTGAGTGCATCTTGAGATTTTCTAAGTAGTTTGAGCTGCGCAATGTTTTCGTCATAACTTGACTCTTTTGTTGTCAATTCAGCTTTGAGCTTTTGAAGATATATTATCTGTTTTTTAAGCTCTCTTTTTTGGCGTAATATCTCTTGTGCAGTCTCTTTGAGCTTTTTATTTATATTGACATAGTTTCTTTTATATGAATGAAGCTGTGAACTTGTTTTATGTATCTTTTTATCAATACTGGTTCCTCCAAACACAGCAGAAGATACAAAAAGTAAAACAAAAAATATATACCTCATTATACCTCTTCTTTATGACCAAGGACTATGAATGTCGCCAATAGAACAGAGAGAACAACAGATACTGTCAAAGCAGTTAAAGAGTCATTGACCTTGTCAAATACAACGATATGTATCCCAATAGTAGCAAGTTGCTCACTTACCCAGCTACTTGAAGCTATGTAAGAGAAAATAGCAAATGTAATCACTGAAGCAATGAGCGCATCAACAATAGCCAAACGAAACAGTACAGCTGAACGCAGCCATGTCGGTGCACCGAACAGACTCATAATGCTCATACGTTCATTATGTTTAAACTGCCATATACGAAGCTCTTTAAATATTAACAATATCGTCACGATCAAAATTGCAAATGCAAGAACGCTTATGACTGTTTTAAAAAGCAGTAAAAGATTGTATATCGTATCATGAGTTGCAGAGAAGCTCTCAACCTTGGTAATTGATTTTATCTTTAAAAGCTGTTTCTTTATCTTTTTGATCTCATCTGGACTTGGATATTTGCTCAGTTTTAATTTGTAAAACTTTGGCAGTGTTGCTTTTAAGAGTTCAATGTTGTTCTTACTTATCTTTGTATTGAGCTTTTTGATCACACTCTCAGGAGAGAGTTGTATCACATCCGATATAGCAGATATCCTACCTTTTAACTCTTTTGCCTGAAGCTTGTCCTGACTTACAATAACAAGTGAATAGTTACTCGTCAACTTCTGTTTATACGCGTCAATTGAACGGTCTACGATATTGAAGACCTGAATGGAAAAAAGGATACTGACAAGAGCTATAACCAAAGAGAGGTGATTTTTAAATGACTTCACGAATTGCTCCAAACTCAATATGATAATGTTTATACTCAACCTTCATCGTCTCTGGAATATGGTGTGTCACAACAATGATGGTCGTCTCAAGCTGCTCGTTCGCACCTTCAAGAAGATTCCAGATAAGCTGAGAAGAGTAATCATCAAGATTTCCCGTCGGCTCATCTGCCAAAATAATTGTAGGATTATGTGCCAAAGCTCTTGCCATTGCAACACGCTGTTGTTCACCACCACTGAGTTCTTGAGGATATTTTCCTGCTTGATGTTGCAGACGTACATGTTTGAGTAGAGAATCTACCTGATTTTGTGTTACGCTCTTTTCATATCCGTTAATGATAAGCGGAAGCATGATGTTCTTCTCTATCGTCCACTCTTTGACAAGTTTATAGTCCTGAAAAACAATACCGAGATGTTTGCGTAAAAAGTTTAGTTTTTTATTGCTTACACCTTTAAGCTCCACTCCTCCGACCACTAAACTTCCTTCTATAGGTTTTAGTGCTCCATAGAGTGATTTGAGCAACGTAGATTTACCGCTACCACTTGCTCCCGTGATAAATATAAAACTACCCGTATCGACTGAAAAATTCGCTTTGTTTATGATGGTATCATCATTAGAATAGGCAAGCGATAGATTTTTTGCGATGATTACTTTATCCATTTAAAACCTCATTTAAATGTTTGTGTGCCCGTAAATTACTTCTTGATTTTAACGGCAGTTCAGGATAATAACGCAGCTCACCATCTGCTACAATAAGATAAAGATGTTCTGGTCTGTCAAAACTTCCCATAGAGAGGCGAAGCATAGCACCCTCTTTTGTTTTGTAAACACGCTCAACATGGATAAAACCATCTTCAAACTTAAATGTTTTGTCATTGAGTGCGATTATCTCTTCATAGCTGAGTTTACACTCAGAAAAAGTGAAGTCTCCATTGATTTCAAGTGCATCAGAGAGTTCATCGTTTATCATCGTTACATCATAGATGTTTTTCTCCATCTTTTTCCATCTGTCTTCATACTTGGAACTTACTGCAATATCTCTGTTCTTGTTAATATGCAGAGTTGTTTTATTAAACGCAATGAAGGTCTCATAGGAGTAGGCATAGTAATTTTCACTGTCGGTTCGTAGCTCTAGCGTTCCACCTACTTTTAAAACACGTCGAGCTTCTTCGATAAATGAAGTTGAAATGACTCTGCGATGAGGCTTTTTATCCCATGGTACAGGAAAGTGCACATATATTGCACCTACGATGTTAGATGGTACAAGTTCCATAAAGAGTCTCGCATCATAATCAAGGACAAGCAGATTATCTAGTTTTTGAATAACGCTCTGTTTTAAGACCTGCTCGATAGAAGGACGATGTATCTCTATCCCTATAAACAATACATCAGGGTTATTTGCAGCTTGATGCAAAAGATGTCTTCCTGAACCAAATCCAACTTCGATACGAACCTCTTTGTCTGTCGGAAAATTGTTTGCAAAGTAGTCGATCTTCTTAAGAGCCGTCTCCTCTTGAAGATGAATGTTTTTCTTTGCCTCTGGTACATTTGAAGCTATTATCTCCAGATCGGCAAGCTTTGCGTACGCTAAAAGTGCACGATGAACATTATGAATAGAAGCAGGACGCGTCAACTTATCGGTTTTAAGCAGACTTCTATTTTCTTCCTCTTTCACTAAAAGGAAAAAATCCTCTCCTTCAAAGCTGGTTGAGATAAGTTTCTCATCACTATGGTTTACATTATTGGCAATAAAATTAAACCTGACATCATCATAAACTGCAGGCAGTTCTATCTCTTTGAACTCTTTGATATGTAAATGTGGCATTAAATCTCGTTTAAATCTAAATCTTGTACAGGAGAGATAACCTCTTGCGTTTGAGAACTCTTTTTCTCAACTACAGGCTCAGGTTTTACCTCTTTTTCTACTGTTTTCTCTTTTGGAGCATCTATGATCGTATTTGACTCTTTTGTGACTACTTTTACTTCTGTACTTGGCTCTGAAGCAATACCATTTGCATCTACACCATAGATCGTGTATGTATATGTAGTGTCAGGCTTGACATTTGTATCTACAAATACAGTCCCTGTAATATGGTCATATTTTTTACTTGCTTCATTGAACCAACCATCACGATGTTTTCTTATAACTCTATAGTACTCTACTCTTGCATCATTTTTATTCCAAGTAAGTTTGACTTCATTGTTTGTTTGCATAGCTTCAACTACGCTAGGTGCCTGTGGTTTTGGCAATGTCATACCCATAACAGTATGTTTGTCATTTTGGCTCTCAAGACCATCTTTATCCACAACACTTACTCTGTAAAAATAAGCTTTACCATCTTCATTGATATCATCTTCAAATCTATTGTTATAGAGTTTTGCAATGAGTTCATAGTTGCCGTCTTTTGTATCACTTCTGTAAAGATAATATCTTGCAAAATCTTTCACATCTGATTTATTCCATGTAATAAGAATCTTTTTTGGTAGATTTTTCGTTACATGTATCTGAGTTATGCTTTGAGGCAGTGCCTTCGTAACAACTTTTACGATCTCTGAAGGAGTAGAGATGATGTCATCAAAAGTTTCAACGCGTACACGATAAAGATAGACATGGTCATCTTTTAGATCTGAGTCAATATACTCTGCGTTTAAACGGCCGTTGAGCGTCTCTATCTCTTCCCACTTGTCATCATCATATGTCTTTCTCTCGATGATATAGCGGTTCACTCTCTCACTTGAATGCGGTCTCCATATGATCTTTGCCATTCTAGGCAGACCCGCAATAGAATGGATCCACGCAACTGACTGTAAGACAGGTAGAGTATGTACAGTATAAACCTGACTTAACTCCCCTTTGGCATCTTTTGAGATAACACGAAAAGCATAACTGTACTTCCCATCAGGATGATTATCACTATCTACGAAATGCGTTTGAAATCTATTGTCAATAGTTGTTAAATAGTCTAACTTTTTTGAATCTTTATTGGCAAAATCTCTTTTGTAGACATATACTGCGTTTACACGTGGATCTTGGATACTTTTCCACTCAAACGCAACCGTTTTCATATCACGTATGATTCCATTCTTCGTTAAAGTTATAACAGGCAGTGAAGAGTCAGTTACACTCTGTTGCTTTGGGGATGGCGCAGGGGAAACACAACCACTAAGCAGTAGTAGTGAAGCTGTGCATAATATACTCAGTGTCGATAACTTCATTCAAAATCTCCGTATCAAATTTATTTACTATTGTATCATTCATTATTTTATCAAAATCAGCTTTAAAAAATAGCTTCTCTTTTGTTGTTGGATGGATAAAATATATCAAATAAGCATGTAGCAAAATACGTTCCGCCTTCTCTGTTTTAGGGCTCAATCCGTAGATATGATCTCCTAAAATATGACGGTTCATACTCTCTAAATGCACACGTATCTGATGTGTTCTTCCTGTAAAAAGCTTACAAGCGATAAGCTGTGTTTTTTCATCACTGCTCAACGCCAAATGTTTAAACATCGTTTTTGCATATTTTCCATGCTCAAGACCACATGCCATCTTCAAACGGTTGTGTGAACTACGACCGATATTTGATTCTATTATTGTAACATCTTCTTTTAACGGAGGGGTAACAACTGCGATATAGTAACGTCCCATACTCTTATCTTGAAGCTGTTTTGAGAGAAATTCATGCGCTTCGTTGTTCTTTGCAACGACCATTGTTCCACTTGTACCTTTATCCAAACGGTGTACGATACCGTGACGCTCTTCTCCACTGATTGTTGAGAGTCTTATGCCTTTATGTTTGAGCCAATCTACCAGCGTCGCCTCTTTTACACTCGGTGCAGGATGCACTGTTACTCCACTTGGTTTGTTTATCACCAAAACATCATCATCTTCATAAAGAATTTCAACATCAAAATCAACATCAAGGGCCTTTTCCTCTTTTGCCTCTGGAAACTCAACTTTTACATGTTGTCCCACTTTAAGCTTCACACCCGGACGCGCAACTTTTTTGCCATCTACAAAAACACATTCACGTTTAATAAGTGCTGCTATCTGAGAACGTGTCTGTCCTATCTGCTCTGTTAAAAACGTATCTAATCGTTCGGCTTTGGTGGCTGTATACTCTTGTGTGTTTATCATTCTTTGTTACCTTTATGTTACAATCATACTAATTTAATCTGGAGATATAAACTTGTGGAGATTTGATAAGAGTATTTTATCACAATTTGACTTTCTTTCTATTATTCTTATCATTCCACTTGTAGTTATGTCTAACTGGCTCATAGGTGAAGCTGTTCCTGCACTTGCACAAAAACAGATGGCATATGTTGGTGTTGCCTTTGTCACTTTTTTAGTGATCTTCATTCTTCCTATTCGACGTATGAGCTGGATGATCCCCTTTATCTACTGGGCGAATATTGCACTTTTACTTGCTGTTGAATTTTTTGGACACTCTCGTTTGGGTGCACAGAGATGGATAGACATCCCTTTCATAAACGCAACGATGCAGCCCTCAGAATTTGTCAAACCTGCACTTATTTTAATGCTTGCATATCTAATCAATAAGAACCCTCCTCCTCTACATGGGTACAGAATCAAAGAGTTCTTAAAGATCAGTCTTTACATATTCATTCCATTTATTCTTATTGCAAAAGAACCTGATCTTGGTACTGCTATGGTACTGCTGCTCATAGGTTTTGGCGTACTTTTTTATGTAGGCATCTACTGGAAGATCCTGGCAACGATAGCAGCTGTGATCTTACTTTTTTCACCTATTGCCTACAAATTTCTACTTCATGACTACCAAAGAGAGAGGATTACGGACTTTTTAAGTGAAAAGCCCTCTTACCATGTGCAGCAGTCCATCATTGCCATTGGTTCAGGAGGTTGGACTGGAAAAGAGAAAAACGGTGCTACACAAACGCAGATGAAGTTTCTGCCTATCGCTACAAGTGACTTTATCTTTGCCTTTGTTGTTGAGCGAACAGGATTTTTGGGCGCGCTTGCACTTATCACTATCTATGCGCTTTTAATCCTGCATCTTTTAAGTTTAAGTATCTTTAACAAAGATTACTTTATCAAGGTCGTGACAGCGGCCATCGCCTTTATGATATTTATCTACATGGGGGTCAATATCTCTATGACCATAGGTTATGCTCCTGTTGTAGGTGTTCCCCTACCGATGTTCAGCTATGGAGGCAGCAGTTTTTTAAACTTTATTGTCCTCTTTGCCATCATGCAAAACCTTATTACCTTCAGGTATAAGGATATGTATGACAAGGGTGGGACAAAAAGCTTTTTGTAGAAAGGTTGAAGATGGGAGCTTAAAAATCAACTCTCATCTACATGTATCTCTGTACTGATCTCAAGTGTAACAGTATCGTCATCATTTGTATATACATCATATGTTTGTCCAGTTAGTTCATCAGTTGTTTTAAAATCACCCAATGTCCACTCTGCATTTTCTCCCGTTGTATTTAAAGAGACTGTATCACTCTCTCCACCTTCAATACGTAATATATTATCATCATCTGTAAGATTGATAACATCTTCTAGTTTAATATTTGAGAGTTGATTTTCACCATCATTAAGATTTATAGCCTCAATATTAGATGCTTTATCATCAATAACACTCAAATCTATATTCATATTATTATCAGAAGCCACTAATGTATCAAATCCTGCTCCACCATCTACTCCGTGATGAGTATCATGATCATGCTGCTCATCATGTCCATCATCATTATGATCATGATGATGGTGATGGCCATGGTGACCATGATGATGCTCGTGGTGTTCAGAACCATTTTCTTCACTAAAGAATTCTTCTCCTCTTACAAAAACATCATCACCTGCTCCACCCTGATGATGATGTCCTGCTTCTGGAGCCACTACTTCAACATTATCATAACTCACACCTTTGTCATTATCACCGGTATTGAGTCCAAATGTATTTATTTCAGGATGTTCAGTAGCTGCACTTAATTTCTCCTCACCATTTACACTGACAACAATCCCTTTGTCATTTGATACATCTACAGATAGATTGAACTTGTCACCTAGATATGTATGGTCAATAGTGTCAAGTACGGTTTTTACACCATCTTCAACTTTGACAAGATTAAAATCTTGATATGTATTAGACAAGCTATCTTCATAATTTGTAGAGTAATCCGTCCACTCTACTGTGTAGTAATTATTGCTGTCTTGATAACCAAATGTAATTCCAACATCATTATTATAAGTATCTCCCGTATTTGCATTCACATCTACTGAGATCTTATACTCGTTCATTGAAGCTTTATCACCCATGTCGTGAGCGATGATACCTCTTGCAGCATTACTCTTCTCACCAATTGAACCATCTGAAACATGCCAGTGTCCGGTATTTAGATTATTGAAGCTGATCTCATGCCATCCGTCTGCATTACCATCATCGAAATTATCACTGAACACTACTGTCTCTTCTACAGGTGTATCTGTAGATATACTCCCACCATTTCCAGACTCATAGACAGCTTGGATCTGCTCAGGTGACAAGGCTTGATTATAAACACCAACCCCATCAATATCACCATTAAAAGTATGATGATCTCCTCCATCATATCCACCTATATTTATTACATCAGGATTATCTATACTCGCTATTGGATCTGTGATCTCGACACTGTCAACCTCTTTTCCATCCACATACAATTTTGCATAGTTGTTATCAAATGTATAGGTTACAAGATGCATTTGCCCATCGCCCACATACGGACTCATATCAAACCGTACCTCAGGTGTTCTGCCACCCTCTTCTTCACTTGCGTCATTTGTCCAAGCACGGAGGGTATTGCTATCACCATGAGAGCTGCCATCTGCACCAAAAGCGATAGCTGAAGAGTCACGATCATATTGTCCATCGGCATCACCCATCTCAACAATTCTACTGTAAGTACTTGTATTTCCATCCATTTTGATCCATGCTGACATTGTAAGCTGAGTATCAAAGTTTTGATGGAAACTTGATTCTTCACTAGAATCACCTGGTCTAAATGTATGGACTCCTGCTGTTTCATTGTCATATGTTTGAGTAAACACAGGTTCTGGCAAATTACTATTTTCTGAGCCATTATTGACATTAGTAACATC
>Ga0256828_1000178_pt1 | contig 43223 bp, 43 predicted proteins | sample CV88metaG_FD_185993 | JGI IMG/M metagenome (GOLD analysis project Ga0256828, IMG submission 185993) | Hydrothermal vent microbial communities from East Pacific Rise, Pacific Ocean - CV88 | ecosystem: Environmental > Aquatic > Marine > Hydrothermal vents | place: Pacific Ocean: East Pacific Rise...
ATAGACTTATGAGTTTTGTAGAGAAGTTTTTTTAGTTCTTATTTGTGATTAATATTGTTTAGATAAAATGATATTTTACAAAACAATTATAGTATTAGAATAGGAGAGTTTTATGGATAAGAGTTTTATCGTTTTTTTGGCTGTGGGTATAGGTTTTTTTTATGTGATTACAAACTTTGTTGGGGATATTGAAAAAGATGATGGATATCCTACAACAAGTATGGAAGAGGAGGCTCATAAGTACGATAAGTATATGAGTGTTGATAGTATCGGTAGAGATATAATTGTTGTTGATGCTTTAGATAGAGATACTCAAATTAAAGTTTGGAACAGAAGTGAGGTAAGAGATGAGTTTTTAGATTTTTTTCCAGAGTTTGATGAGATGAGAAAGATTATAAAAGAGAGAGTATCAGCAGAAGATTTTAGGGAGTATTTGATTGATAAGGTTGATAGTGTAGAGACATCATTTTTAAATGGTGATATCACATCTGATGATGCCTTGAAAAAGTTACAAAATCTCAGATAGATTTAAAATCATCTTTGTACCTACACCCTCTTGGCTTTGTACTTTTATCCCGATATGTAGCTCTTCGCATAGTTTTTTGACTATGTGAAGCCCTATACCTATACCTCTATCTTGCTCTTTATAATATCTTTTAAATATCAGAGATGGGTTTTTTATACCCTTTCCTGTATCTTCTATGATAAGTTTAGAGTTTTTCATATAGACTTTTACACTACCGTCTGTTTTATTGTATTTTCCAGCATTGCTTAGTAGGTTATCCAATATCCGTATAAAGGCGTCTTTATTTGTGATGATGATGGTACTATCTATATCAAAAGAGTAGTCTATATCACTATATAGAGCTTGAAAATATAGTATTCTATCTTTAACTAGGTGTTGTAAGTCAAATCTATCGGCTTGATTTTTTAACCCTTTTAAAAATATCTGTAAATTATTTTGTAACCTAAGGATAGTTTCGATATTTGTCTCTATCCTCTCGATTTTTGTATTGTTTCCTATCTCTTTTTTTAACATCTTAAAGTTTATCTTCATCGAGCTAATAGGGGTGTTAAAGTCGTGAAGAATATCTTTGACAAACTCCTCATTTAGCTGTATAGCTTGACGGATAGGAAGAAGAGCATAAAAAGCAAAGAGTAGGGTGATGATTATCGAGATGATAGTATATAGGATAAATCTTTTTATAACATCATACTCTACATCTTTGATTAGTGTATTGTACCTTTTCATAGGGTATGTGATTTTGATGAGGTATTTTTTTGAGCTAGGTACTTTGTAGTAACTATAAAAGTTATCACTTTGGTATAGTCTATTTATCTCTATGTTGCTACTGTTGTTTACAAAGTCACTAAATAGTCCCTCACACTGTAAAGAGTAGGCACATAGTTTCATCTCGAGAGAGATTTTATTTTCTACCTGTTTTAACTCTCTTTGATACTCTTGATAGAAATTGATAGCAAGAAGTATCTCTAAGAGAGTAAAAAAGATGATAAATGTTTTGAGTAAGGATTCAATCTCATACTTTTTCAATCATATACCCTTGTGAACGGATATTGGTAATCTCTATGCCTAGTTTTGCTTTGAGTTTTGCGATATTTACACGAAGAGCGTTCATATTTGGTTGTTCTAGCATATCTAGTAGAGTATAGGCATCTACTACTCTATCTTGGTTTGTTATAAGTTCGTGAAATAGTCTAAGTTGAACCTCTCCTAAAGATACAAGAGATGACTCTTTTAAAACGATTTGTTGAGCTACATCATAGACGATATTTTTATAGATAATCTTCTTCTCTCGCTTATCAAATTTGCTTTTTATACGGATAATAAGCTCTTCAGGGTCAAAAGGTTTTTTTACATAATCATCAGCTCCAACACTAAAGCCTTTTGAGATAGAGTTTATATCGCTAAGTGCTGTGATATACATAGCAGGTGTATTGTCATCAGCCTCTCTAAGCTCTCTTAGTACATCAAAACCATTGATATCAGGTACATTTACATCTAAGATATATAAATCATAACTATTTTCATAAGTTAAATCAAATACTTCCGAACCACGATAGGCCTTATCTACACTATAATCTTCACTCTCAAGATACTCTGCTAGAGAGTCACACAATATTTTGTCATCTTCTAATAGTAATATTTTCATCATAATAAAAGTATATAGTTTAGTTGTTAGCTAAATATTACTTAACCTCCATGATGGTCATATCTTTTGTTACTTTGCCAAAACTCTTCTCTATGCTCTTATAACTCTTCTCATCAGCTATGATAATAGGTGTAATAATCTCTTTGGCATTATCGTGGATATACTCTAAGTCGGCTCTTATTATCAAATCACCAGCTTTTACACTATCCCCCTCTTTAGCTATCCTCTCAAAGGCTTTTGAGTCAAGATAAACAGTATCTATCCCTATATGAACTGTAACCTCTATACCCTGTTTTGATTTGATGATAAATGCGTGATTTGTATCAAATATCTTACTGATAACACCATCTATTGGGGATACGAAATCTCCATCACTTGGTATGATAGCAACACCATCTCCTGCTAAGTTGTTGGCAAATACCTCATCATTTGTTGCTTGAAGTTCGACTACTGTACCATTGACAGGTGAAGTTATAATTAACGGTTTTTTTGAAAATAATCCAAACATAAGTAAGCCTCCTTTTATTTTGTAGATTATATCAAATTTTTATATATTTTATCCTACCGTTAATAATAGTTGTTTTTACATCAATATCTTTATCAAAAATGACAATATCAGCATCAAAACCAACTTTTAAAGAGCCTTTGTTTATATCCAATTTTTTTGCTGGTATGGTGGTAACGGTTGATATAGCTTCAACTAAAGAGCATTTTGTATAGTTTAGCAAGTTTCTTATAGCCATATTTAAAGATAGGACACTACCAGCTAAAGTACCATTGCTAAGAGTAGCTTTTTGCTCTTTTACTTTGACTTTTTGCCCACCTAAATCATATATTCCATCTCTCATACAACCAGCTCTCATAGAGTCTGTTATAAGTATGAGATTATCTCTTTTTAATCTATATGTTAAATCGATAGTGCTTGGGTGGGTGTGTATCCCATCGGCTATAATATCACAAGATACTCTATCATCGTCAAAAACAGCACCGATGATACCTACATCTCTATGGTGATAAGGTGGCATAGCGTTAAAAAGGTGTGTAGAGTGGCTAATCCCAGCATCAAAACTCTCTTTAGACTCTTGATAGTTGGCACTGCTGTGTCCTATACTAAGTGTGATGTGTGGATAGTTTTGTGATATGGTTTTTATAAAACTTAGATTGTCATCTATCTCAGGAGCTAAGGTTATCATATAGATTATCTCTTGATACCTATCTATCATCTCTATATCACCACTTATGATATATTTGCTATCTTGTGCGCCACTCTTAGCAGGATTGATAAAAGGGCCTTCCATATGGACACCGAGTAGGTTTGCTCCATCAAGAGTATCTTTATACTCTTTTATACTCTCTAACGCCTCATAAATTCGTTTTTTTGACATAGTCATAGTAGTAGCTAAAAAAGAGGTAGTACCACTTTGTAAAATAGTTGTAGAGATGGTATTGAGTGCCTCAAAAGTTGAGTCCATAGTGTCAGCTCCACCACTACCGTGGATATGTATATCTATAAAACCAGCACTTACATAATTGCCTTTGGCATCTATTATCTCTATATCAGAGTTATCTACACTATCTTTGATAGCTATAATCTTCTCATCAAATATCAATACTTTATCTTCTAAAATCTCACTACTTGTGATGATTTTACCGTTTATTATGGCTCTTTTCATCATCTACTTTTCTATAAGATTATATAGCTCTACTATCTCTTTATCCCATATAGTCTCATCGATAGTCTCTAGTACCATAGGTATATCATCTATCCTATCATCATTCATTATCCATCTAAAGGTATCCCACCCCATCTCTCCAGCTCCTAAAGAGTGGTGTCTATCGACTCTTGAGCCTAGTTTTACTTTAGAGTCGTTTATGTGCATACCCATAAGATAATCAAACCCTACAACTCTATCAAACTCACCCATAGTCTCCTCATAAGCCTCTTTGGTTCTTAAGTCATATCCTGATGTAAATGTGTGACAAGTGTCTAAACAGACTCCTATACGGCTCTTATCTTCTACTCGTTCGATAATATGTGCTAAGTGTTCAAATCTATAACCCAAGTTTGTACCCTGTCCAGCAGTATTTTCGATAACAAGCTTTACATCTAAGCCTTGGCTCTGCTCTATCGCCCAATTTAGTGATTTGGCTATCAAATCTAAACACTCAAGTTCAACATCTCTTAACTTTTCACTATATTGTGGGTCTCTTTTAGATATCTTTTGTAGGTGAGAGCCTGGGTGAAAGTTTAATCTATCCAAACCTAGTTGATGACATCTTTCTATCTCATCTAAAAAGGCTATACGGGACTTTTCTAGCTTCTCTATCTCAGGGTTTCCCAAGTTGATGAGGTATGAGTCGTGAGGAAGTATATGTTTTGCTTGGATACCTGAGAGTTCTAAATTCTCTTTAAACTTATCTATACTCTTTTGAGTCAAAGGTTTTGCCACCCACTGTCTTTGGTTTTTTGTAAACATCGCAAATGCTTTCGCACCTATTTTCATAGCATTTAGTGGAGCATTCTCAACACCACCACTAACACTTACATGAGCTCCTACAAATTTCATTATATATCCTTGTCTATTTTGATTTTGACTCTATTTAGAGTATCTATAAACTCTATTTTCTCTTTATCTACGCTATACTCTATATCGTATTTGCCATCACGCTTGATAGTTTGAGTAAAACCATCTGTGTTATATCTGATGCCTATTTTATCAAATATCGGTTGAGCTTTTAATATGTGAGATAGTAAATCTTTAGGATATGAAGATGAGAGTATCATTTTGTTAAACATCTCTTTACTCATACACTTAAAACTACTCATACATACACTATCTCTTTTGACTCTTAAACTCATTATCGCTTTACCATTGGAGTATATCTGTAACTTACTCTCATCTTTGCTTTGATAGATAAAGCCCATATCGGCAAATTTGAAAGTAGGGGTTTTAAATAGTATATAGGCAACTTTTGAGTTATCATATTTTGGTTCGCTACAACTAGAGAGGATTAGAGCAACCAAAGAGAGCCATAAGATGGTTTTTTTCATAAAATCTACCTTTTTTTTAAAAGTATATCACATTTAAGTAATATTTAAGTAATGAGTGATTATAATTCCACCCACAAGTTATTGATGGCCCCTTCGTCTAGCGGTTAGGATCCATGGTTTTCATCCATGTTACAGGAGTTCGAGTCTCCTAGGGGTCACCATCTGAAAGCTTGTTTTTCTTCATTGTTGATGGCCCCTTCGTCTAGCGGTTAGGATCCATGGTTTTCATCCATGTTACAGGAGTTCGAGTCTCCTAGGGGTCACCATCTTTAAACAATCAAAATCATTTTTTATCAACAGAAAAATCTACTAAATATAAGCTACAAAAGTATATAATAACCTCATTAATGCTTCACTTAAAATAGCCACTTATGCTATGGAGGAAGGGCTTACTTTTATTTTTTTAGTATTATTATCAAAGTTTAGGGTTGGAGAGGAATGGAGCAGATAGAGATAGAGGCAACAAAATATACACCAAAAATTTTTTTAAATCCAGATGGCATAATCTCAATAGAGGGTAAATCATATCCTGAAAATAGTTTTGAGTTTTATCAACCCATTGTAGAGTGGATAGATAACTTTTTAAACAAAAGCAGTAGAGATAGTTTGAGTGTCAATATGAAGATTATCTATTTTAACTCTAGCAGTTCAAAAGTCTTTTTTGATATTTTTGATATGTTTGAAGAGAGTAGAGATAGATGTAAAACTACTATTCATTGGATTTTTGATACAGATAATGAGAATGTTGCTGAAGCTGGTGAAGATTTGAAAGAGGATTTTCCCACTTTAGATATTAGATTGAGTGCGATATAGGGGTGGTATTGATTTATGAAAAGTTATGAAAATAAGCTAATATCACAGATAGAACACTTAAAAGATGAGTTTGACTCTACTACAACTAAACTAATCAAAGAGTTAAAAAGACAAGATAAGATTATGGCTCGTAGTGATAAGAGGCAACAGCTTGAGTATGATGAGTTGATAAAGTTAAAAACTGAACTTGAAGAGACTCAAAAAGAGATAGTTTGGATTGTAGGTACAATAGGTGAGTATCGCAATAAAGAGATGGGCAATCATGTAAAAAGAGTCGCATCTTACTCCTACTGTTTAGCAAAACATTATGGTTTGAGCAATCGAGAGTGTGAACTTATAAAATACGCTTCACCAATGCACGATATAGGTAAAGTGGCAATTCCTGATAGTATCTTAAATAAAGCAGGTTCTTTTACCCAAGATGAGAGAGATATTATGGAGAGACACTCTCAAATAGGGTATGATTTGTTGAAAAACTCAGATAGAGAGTTGATAAAGATAGCATCAATCATAGCTTATGAACATCACGAAAAGTATAATGGCAAAGGGTATCCTAGGGGTATATCAGGTGAAGATATACATATTTACGGTAGGATTGTGGCACTTGCTGATGTTTTTGATGCTCTTGGCTCTAATCGTATCTATAAAAAGGCGTGGAGTGATGATAAGATTTTTACTCTGCTAAAAGAGGAGAGGGGTGAACACTTTGACCCTAAGTTGATAGATATATTTTTTGAGAATTTAGATGAGATTTTAGCTATTAGAGATAGTATGGAAGATATAGTATAGGCTATATGTCTATATTGAGAAATGCCAACTCACCCTTTTTTAGTTTGGGGATAATATCACTTTTGATTTTACGGATTAGATAACTCTTTTTTGTAAACTCCAAATTACTGTTTTTTATCGTATCTCTTAATGCTTTATCATAATACTTTATAAGAATATTTGAGATAAATTTGGATAACTCATCTAGGGGTAGAGTCTCGATAGTATCATCTAGCTCCAACCTCACAATATAAGGTTTTTCTCTATTGTTCTCTAGTATATCTTTGTATATCTGAGCATATTTACCAAAGATTTTACTATCTAATACATCTATAAAACCATCTACTACATCTGGAAACTCTATAAAAGTTTTTAGTATAGAAAGTAGTGCTATATCCTCATTTTGGTAAGAGATTTTTACATCACTTTTATCTTCTGTTTTTTTGCGTGATGGAGTTTTGACTCCAAATAGTGATGGAGATATACCAAGTAGAGATGAGGCTAGTGGTATGTAGGACTCTTTCATTATCTCAGAGAGAGAGTTTAAAAACTCCTCTATCTCTTTAAAAGCACTCTCTTTCTCTCTAGGAGTATTTATATCATATCTGTTGGTGATACTCTCTATGATAAAAGGTATGATATCTTTAGCCTCTCTAAATAGCTGTGCCAAATTATCAATCTTTCCACTTTGTACCATATCGGCAGGGTCAGCACCATCAGGAAATAGAACAACCTTAGCATCAAAACTATTTGAGCTAAGTAGCATAGAGGCTTTTATAGCAGCATTTATACCTGCTTTATCTCCATCATAAGCCAATATGATAGAGACTTCACCTTTTCTTAGTAGAGGTAGGTGTTCAGCTGTAAGAGCAGTACCTAGTGTAGCAACAGCATTTTCAAACCCTGCTTGATGAAGCATAATAACATCTAAATACCCTTCACATACGATAATTTCACCTTTTTTATAGATACTATCTTTAGCTTGGTGATACCCATAGAGTAGTCTTGATTTGTTAAATAGTTTTGTTTGTGGAGAGTTGATATATTTTGCTGGGTGGTTATCCATAGTTCTACCACCAAAACCGACTATCGCACCACTTGGTGAGTAGATAGGAAATGTGATACGGTTTGTCAATCTAGCATATACCGTTGAAGAGTTGTCACTTCTATTGACAATCCCAGCCTCCATAGCTTGTGGTATAGGGATATGATTTTGGTTTAAAAAGTTGATAACACTCTGAGTAGTTGATACATAACCTATACCAAATTTTTCGATAGAGTTTTGAGATATAGCTCTTGAGTGTAGATACTCTTTTGCCATATTTGAGTTCTCTAAAGCTTTTACATAAAAGTCCTGAATAGACTCTAAAACTCTTTTACTCTGAGTGTAGTCACTGCTCCCTTTTGTGTAACTGAGCGAAAAGTTAAACATAGATGCCAACTTCTCAATCGCCTCGGGATAGCTAAGTTTCTCATAATCCATCATAAATCGTATAGCATCACCACCAACACCACACCCAAAGCAGTGATATATCTGCTTGGTAGGGCTTACTACAAATGATGGAGTCTTTTCCCCATGAAAAGGGCAAGGTGCTTTATAGTTTGCTCCAGCTTTTTTAAGCTCTATAAAACTACCTATAACATCTACTATATCTATACTGTTTTTTAGTGTCTCTATGGATTGGTTATCTATCATTTTTATATTATACCTAAATTTGGTATAATGATACAAAAAAGGTATGGCTCGATAATGGAAAGTTTTTTGCCATCATATAGAGACCCACTATTTAGTATCTTACTGATACTCTGTATAGTTCTTGTTATATCTATCCTAACTTACGGTTGGGGTATCTATAAAAAGCAAAAAGAGCAAGAGGCACTACACCGTTTTTTAGATAGATTTGATAGTAGTGAGTGTTCTTTAGATACTGATGGTATGCCTTATCAAGAGTATATGTTAAAGCCATTGACTCTATTGGCAAAAGCGTTTGACACATCAGGAGAGTACCAAAAGTCGATAAATATATATATATATCTTATAAAACATATAGATGATAGAGATATGAAAGATAAACTTCTTAGAATGCTTGGAAACACATACCTACACGCTGGTTTTTTACAACGAGCAGAGTCTATATATCTGGAGATTTTGGAGAGAAAGCCAAGAACTATACAGGTGCTATATGAGTTGGGTGTTGTCTATGAGATGATGCACAGCTACCAAAAGGCACTAGAGACGATAACACCTCTTAATCTCTTAGGAGAGGATACAGAGCTGTTGTTAAAACACTTAAAGCTTCTATCTATTATCAACAATCATCAACTAGAGACTAAAGAGAAGATAGAGTTGTTAGTTGATTTGATTACTCAAGATAGTACTCTTTATAGAGAGTCGATTAAGGCACTTTTTGCGTTGGATACTTATAGAGCATGGCAATTAGTTGATATGGATAGGCTAGAGGAGATATTGGATATATTGTGGTTCTTACCAAATTCACAACTCGATTTAGATATAATTTCATCAGATATGAGGCTAAGTAGTATATATTATGCTAAGGGATACACTCCTAAAGTATCTACAAAAAGTGGTATATTTGTTGTAGATGTTTTATGTCGTGCTAAAGAGTCAGGGTGTGACGATGCTACACTCACTTTTTCATACCTTTGTAGCAACTGTAAACACTCTTTTCCTATATCTTTTAGTAGATGTCCTAACTGTATGGCAATAAATAGTATAAAAGTAGAGGAACAAATTGGAAAAGCGACCACTAAAAGAGATTACTCTATATTCTGATGGCTCAAGTTTGGGTAACCCTGGTGCTGGAGGATATGGTGGAATACTCCAATATAAAGATGTAATCAAAGAGTATTCAGGCTCAGAGAGAGATACTACCAACAATCGTATGGAGCTAAAAGGTGTGATAGAGGGGTTGAAGCTTCTTAAAGAGCCTTGTTTTGTTGAGGTTGTTAGTGATAGCTCGTATGTTACAAAAGCGATAAATGAGTGGTTAGACTCTTGGGTAAAAAAGAACTTTGCCAAGGTAAAAAATGTGGATTTGTGGAGAGAGTATCTTGAGGTATCTAAGCCACATACTGTTGTAGCCACTTGGGTAAGAGGACACAATGGACACCCACAAAATGAGAGGTGTGATATCTTAGCTAAAGAGGCGGCTCAAAAAATAAAAGGAGAAGAATAGTTATGAAAGATTTTACTTATCTAGAAGAGCGAATAGGTTATAGATTTAAAGATAAGCAATTGATTATTGAGGCTTTAACTCATAAAAGTTATAAAAAGCCTTACAATAATGAGCGGCTTGAGTTTTTGGGTGATGCTGTACTTGATTTGATAGTAGGGGAGTATCTTTTTAAGAAGTTCCCACAATCAAATGAGGGGATTTTATCTAAGATTAGAGCTTCACTTGTCAATGAGAGTGGGTTTACACTATTGGCAAGAAGTATCAACCTAGGTGACTATATGTATCTATCTTTGGCTGAAGAGAATAACAATGGAAGGGATAAGCCTTCACTACTCTCAAATGCCTTTGAAGCCCTGATGGGTGCGATATATCTTGAAGCTGGATTAGATAAGGTTAAAGATATATCTATACAACTTTTAGAAGAGTGTCACCCCCGTATTGATTTACAATCATTGTCAAAAGATTACAAGACAGCTTTACAAGAATTGACACAAGCTACACATGGAGTTACTCCATCTTATGAACTTCTTGGCTCATCAGGACCAGACCACAGAAAAGAGTTTGAGATAGCAGTTGTGTTAGATGGTAAAGAGATAGCTAAAGCTAAGGGAAAAAGTAAAAAAGATGCTCAACAAAAAGCAGCACAAATAGCATTAGATAGATTAAAAGGTGATATATGAATACATTTGCTCAGAGATTTAGATTAACCACTTTTGGAGAGTCACACGGTAAAGCTATCGGTTGTATTGTTGATGGTGTTCCTGCTGGTTTGAAGATAGATGAAGAGTTTATTCAAGCTCAGTTAGATAGGAGAAAACCTGGGAAGAGTAAACTAGAAACTGCTAGAAAAGAGGACGATAGAGTAGAGATACTAAGTGGTGTATTTGAGGGAGTATCTACTGGTACACCTATCGCTATGGTGATATTTAACACAAATCAAAAAAGTAGAGATTATAGCAATATAAAAGATATGTTTCGTCCAGCTCATGCCGATTTTACATATTTTCATAAATACGGTTTGAGAGATTATCGTGGTGGTGGAAGAAGTAGTGCTAGAGAGACTGCTGCTAGGGTTGCTGGTGGTGCGATAGCTCAGTTGATGTTGAAATCTTTAGGTATAGAGATAAAAAGTGGAGTCTATGAGATAGATGGAATAGGTGCTAAAAATATAGATTTTGAGTATGCTAAAACATCTATATTAAACTCTTTAGATGCTGATGTTGAGAAGTTACAAGAGAGAGCAGTGCTTGATGCTAAGGATAAACACGATTCAGTAGGTGGTGTTGTGCTTACTGTGGCTACTGGTGTGCCTGTTGGACTTGGTGAGCCTATGTATCATAAACTAGATGGTGTATTGGCTGATGCTATGATGGGTATCAATGCTGTAAAAGCTGTTGAGATAGGTGATGGTATCGATGTTGTTAAACGAAAAGGAAGCCAAAACAATGATGCTATAAGAGCCGATGGATTTGTTACAAATCACTCAGGAGGGATACTAGGGGGTATTAGTAATGGAGATGATATCATCGTTAAGAGTTACTTTAAGCCAACTCCATCTATATTTCAAGAGCAAGATACCGTAGATGTAGATAATCGTGAATTAAAATGTAATCTAAAAGGTCGTCACGACCCTTGTGTGGCTATCCGTGGAGCGATAGTTACAGAGGCTATGATGGCTCTTGTTTTAGCCGATATGGTTCTGTTGAATATGGGAAGAAAGATGAGTCATTTAGAGGCGATATATAGCAGATGAGATATCTTATAGATTTTATTGAGAGTACAAAAATTGAAAAGAGTAAGATTTTTAAACATTTAAAATGTACTAAAGATGAAGCTCGTATCATTCAATATATATGTAAAAAGTATGTAACGGGGATAGAGGAGGTTTTAGTTCTTGATATCCTTCAAGAGAACTTTGAGAGTTCAAACTATGGCTACTTAAATCATCTAGGATTGATAAAAAACCTACTCGATTTGGGTTGGATTATCCAGATGAGTTTTGGACAGATAAAGACTCATGATACAATCACCCTAGAACTCTTAAACGCCTCAGTAACACCTACTATGTCACTGCTTAGACTGCTTCAAGAAGGCTCTTTAGAGATTTATCTACCAGATATAAAACCATATACCGACCATCTAGAGTATCTTCAAGACCAGTTTGATATGGTAGAGTTACTCCATAGTATAGCAACCTCTAAACACTCACTAACCGATAGCTCTTTGAGTGTTGGACGGTTGAAAAACAAGTTATCTCTCCTAACTAAACGCATAGAGGAGAGGTTGGCTATGACTACTACTCCTATTGTTGTTGAAGAGTTTTTTAAAGAGAAAAATCTTGATGAGAAAGAGCAGAAGATATTTTTGGCACTTCTTAAAGAGGAGTATAGTGGTGGAGAGGGACAGTTTCGTGAGATGAATACTCTAATTGAGCTGATAAGTTTTGATGAGTATGAGAAGATTAAAAATAGAGCCTTACTAGAAGAGGGGGCGAAACTTATCGCTGAAGATATTATAGATTATGAAGAGATACTCAATATGTTTGGAGGTATAAGTAGGGCATTTTACCTTAAAGATGATGTTCTTCAACATATCATTCACCCAACAAAAAAGAAAAAGGTTACAAAATTAAAACTTGATGCTTTGGTTCAAGAACAAGATATATTTGAGTATCTAAATCCTACTACTACACTAGATGATGTTGTCTTAAACCCATCTACAAAAGAGAGTTTAGAGGTGATTATCAAGCAGTTAGATAAAGATGTCATCAAAAAGTTGAAAGAGTGGGGTATCAAAGATAAGAGAAAAGGTATAGATGCTAGGATTATCTTCTACGGCTCAGCTGGTACAGGTAAGACGATGACAGCTATGAGTTTGGCAAAGACTCTTAAAAAACCTATATTATCATTTGACTGTTCTAAGATACTCTCTATGTATGTTGGTGAGAGTGAAAAGAATGTTAGACGAATATTTGATGAGTTTAAAGAGCTTAGTAAAAAAGCTAAAGTAGAGCCTATCTTACTACTAAATGAAGCAGACCAGTTTTTAAGCTCCAGAGTAGAGGGTACAGGTAGTAGTGCCGATAAGATGCACAATCAGATGCAAAATATCTTCTTAGAGCAGATAGAGAGATTTGAGGGGATACTCATAGCTACTACAAACCTATTGGAAAATATAGATAAAGCCTTCTCAAGAAGATTTAACTATAAGTTAGAGTTTAAAAGACCAGATAGAGAACAGAGAGTAAGATTGTGGCAGTTGATGTTACCAGAGAGTGCTGATTATAGTGAAGATTTTGATATAGATAAGTTAGCTACTTTTGACTTGAGTGGAGGACAGATAAATCTTGTCATCAAAAATACAGCCTATAAAGTAGCCCTAAGAGATGAGAGCCTATTTACCACCAAAGATTTTTTAGATGAGATAAAAAAAGAGTTAGGAAGCACCTTCGATAACGATAAGAGTATGGGATTTAAGGTGTAGATTTGCTTAGCAAATTTAGTTTAGAGCTAAGAGCAGTAGGTCGGGGTGTCCCCACCCCGACATTGATATTTGGATTATATAAAATGTTTTTTTGTGTATGTAACATTACCGTCGGGGTAAGGATACCCCGACCTACACGAAGATTATTGGAAGTGGGTTTTTAGTTTTGCTAAAGATGTAGTTTGAGATAGAGTTGGATTTTGAAAGACACTGCCAACGCAAAGAGATAGTTGATTTTTTTGAGTCTGAGTGTCTAAGTAGTGACGGTTTGGTTGAAGCCTACAATGTCACTACCTATATGGATTGACAAACACTATCTCTCCTTTAATCGTTTTTAAATTATTATAATCTAAAAACGATTAAAGTTTATAATCTTATCTCTCTATCTTCATACCGTTACTTACTAATCCTATGATGCCACCTTTGACATCTATTGGGGTATAACCGTGTTTTTTTAGGACTCTTGATGCGTTTATACTTCTGTTTCCACTTCTACAATATACGATAATTTTTTTATCTTTGGGTATCTTATCAAGATTCTCCTCTAAGCTATCTAGGGGTACTAAGATGCTGTTTTTGATATGACCACTTCTATACTCTTTGGGAGTTCTTACATCTAGTATTGTTATATTGGTGTCATTTTTTATGATAGAGATAGCCTCTTTGGGTTTGAGCATATCGAAGTTTGCGAGTATCCAACCTTTGGTGTAAGCCAACCATAGAGCAGTCGCAAACATAGCTATATAATATAGGTAATTTGTAAGCTTTTTCATTTATATCCTCGTTTGTTTCACATAGTTACAATAGAATTTTGTTATGTTTATATTATAACGAAATAAGATGTGAATTTAACTATCTTTTGGCTAATATAAAAGTAATATTCTGAGAAAACTCTCGTTTTTTAACTGAGAAAAGAATAAAAATCTAAGGGATTGATATGACTCATGTACTTACAGAACATGCCTATTTCGGTGTTTTTGTTTTATTTGTTATGACAGCAGTGGCATTTCCGACTACACTGTTCTTGGCTAGATATGTGAGTAGAAAGTTAGCAAGACTTGATACTCAAAAGCTAAAACTCACAATCTATGAGTGTGGGCCAGAGGTTACAAAACAGCCAAATACTATCTCGGTACAATTTTATCTAATTGCTCTACTATTTATACTCTTTGATGTCGAGATTATATTTATGTTTCCATGGGCGATAGATTTTAAACTGCTAGGTTGGTTTGGTTTTGTTGAGATGATAATGTTTATACTACTACTTACTATTGGATTTGTTTACGCATGGAAGAAAGGAGCTCTTGAATGGCACAACATCAAGTAAATTACGCAAGTACAGCTGGATTGCCTATCGCATTGACATCTGTTGATAAGTTGGTTAATTGGGGGCGTTCAAACTCTCTATGGCCTTTGACTTACGGTTTGGCATGTTGTGCTATCGAGATGATGGCAACAGGTGCTTCAAGATATGATTTTGATAGATTTGGTACTATCTTTAGAGCATCTCCTAGACAGGCTGATGTTATGATATTAGCAGGAACACTATCTAAAAAACACGCTGAGTTTGCTAGAAGATTGTATGACCAGATGAGTGAGCCAAAGTGGGTTATCTCTATGGGAAGTTGCGCAAATACTGGTGGTATGTTTAACACTTATGCTACTGTTCAAGGTGTAGATAGAATTATGCCAGTAGATATATACCTACCTGGGTGTGCGCCAAGACCTGAGACTCTTCAGTACGCTTTGATGATGCTTCAGAAAAAGATTAGAAGAGAGTCGGCTGATATGAAGAAAAATCAAAAACAAAACTTGAGGTTGATATAATGAGAAAATATACACCAAAAGATAATGTACAAAAGAGAGCCTATCACTCAGATAGATTTTGGACAGCTCCTCGTGTTCCAGAGTTAAAAGTAGAAGATGGGACACACTTTGCTGATGTCGTATCTACTTTGGGTGAGTTGGCAAAAGAGGCTTTTGTATCTTTAGGGCAGTTGGTTATCTATATAGATGCTACTACAAATAAAGAGGTGCTAACTCTTCTTAAAGAGCAGTGTGGATATGTTCAGTGTAGTGAGCTTAGTGCTATCGACTATTTAGCTCAAGATGGTGAGTTTGAGATATTTTATCAACTACTTAACATCTCAAATGCTTCAAGAGTTAGAGTAAAGTGCCGTATCAAAAATGGTGAAGCTATCGAGAGTGTAGTTGGTATCTACAAATCAGCTAACTTTGCTGAGAGAGAGATGTTTGATATGTTTGGTATATATGTCAATAACCACCCATATCTAAAGAGAATTTTGATGCCAGAAGATTGGCAAGGACACCCTCTACTTAAAACTTACCCACTTCAAGGTGATGAGTTTGCTTCATGGTATGAGGTAGATAAGATTTTTGGTAAAGAGTATAGAGATATTATTGGAGCTGAAAATAGAGACCCTTCTCGTATAGATAGAGATGATACAAAGAGATTTTCTCGTGTTGGGTATGAAGTACCATTTGGAGCTGAGCCAACAGATACTCCAACTCCTATTGAGTATAGTGAAACTGTTCTTGTTGATTATAATAAAGACTCAGGTAAAGAGTTATCCCATAGAAAGTAGGAAAAGATATGCAACAACCAAATAAATTAACACCGTTTTTTGAGAATATCAATTTTGAACGAGATGACAACACTATGGTAATCAACTTTGGGCCACAGCACCCTTCAGCTCACGGTCAGCTTAGATTGATACTAGAGTTAGATGGTGAAAAAGTTGTCAAAGCAAACCCAGATATAGGTTATCTACATCGTGGTGTGGAGAAGATGGCAGAAAATATGATGTATAATGAGTTTTTGCCTACAACTGATAGACTAGACTATATCGCATCAACAGCAAACAACTACGCTTACGCAGCAGCCGTTGAGAAGCTTATCGGTGTAGAAGTTCCTAGAAGAGCAAAGGTTATTAGAACTATGCTACTTGAGCTTAACCGTATCATATCTCACCTCTTCTTTGTAGCTACACACGCACTAGATGTTGGAGCGATGTCAGTTTTCCTTTACGCTTTCCGTGAGAGAGAGTTTGCTATGGATTTGATGGAGGATTACTGTGGTGCTAGACTTACTCACTCATCGATAAGAATTGGTGGTGTGCCACTAGATTTACCAAATGATTGGATTAGCAATATGATTTCATTTTGTGATAAGGTAGAGTATGAGTTAGAACACACATACAATGCTCTTTTACAAGAGAACCGTATCTGGAAAATGAGACTTGAAGATGTAGGAGTTCTATCTCCTGATGAGGCTCTAAGCTGGGGTTGTAGTGGTATTATGCTAAGAGGTAGTGGTGTAAAGTATGACATCAGAAAAGAAGAGCCTTATGAGCTTTATGGTGAGCTTGATTTTGATATACCTGTAAGTGATAGATGTGACTCTTATGGTAGATATAGACTATATATGGAAGAGATGAAGCAATCTATCCGTATTATCAGACAGCTTATCCCTATGTATAAAGATACAACACCAGAGATTATGGCAAACGCACCAGAGTATATCTCAGCTCCAAAAGAGCAGATAATGACACAAAACTACTCTTTAATGCAACACTTTGTACTTGTAACTCAAGGTATGAGACCACCAAAAGGTGAAGTTTATGTGCCTACTGAGTCACCAAAAGGTGAGTTAGGTTTCTATATCAGGTCAGAGGGTGAGCCTTATGCTTATAGAGTAAAAGTAAGAGCTCCTAGCTTTTACCATACAGGACTTCTTCAAGAGATACTTGTAGGTACTTATATCGCCGATGTTGTAACAATTATCGGTTCTACAAATATCGTATTTGGTGAAGTGGATAGGTAAGGAGAATATATGAAAAGATATGATTTAAGACATTTAAAAGATGATTTTGAACCTAGAATGAGAGAGCTTATCTCAGATATGGAGAGTGGGGAAGTTATTATTTTCCTTTTTGAGATAGGTGACTTCTCTCCTATCCAAAAGTCAGCAGATATTGTTAAAGAGTTGGGGTGTGAATTGATGAATTCCCTTAAATTTAATGAAGTTGATTGGACTATTACAGTAAAAAAGAAGGGTAAATAATGTCAAAACTTATATTTTCAAGTTGGCAAGGTGAGCTTATCGACAATAGGAACAAGCCTCAAGATGATTGGGCAGGTTCAGCACATAAGTTACCTGAAAACTTTAGAGAAGATAGCCCTACTAAAGCATTTGTAGGTTGGGACGGTGTAGCTATATTTGATGAAGATATAGATGCTGTTAAGTTGGCTGCTAACTATGCTGCTCAGTATCAGGAGTATAGTGAAGCTTGTGGTAGATGTGCTCCTGGTAGATGGGGTGGTCGTATCCTTTATGATTTGCTTGATAAGATAGCTAGAGGAGAGGGTAGTAGAGATGATTTAACTCACCTAAAAGAGATAGCATCTACTATGATGAATACAGCAAAGTGTGAGATAGGAAGAACTGTACCAAAGCCTATCTTGGATTTGATAGAGTATTATGATGCTCAATTTGATGAGTGTATCGAGAAACAAGAGAAGTCAAAAGCGTATGATGAAGAGATGAAATATGTAGCACAAATCACAGCACCTTGTAGTGATATGTGTCCAGCTCATGTTGATATTCCTGCTTATATTGAAGGTGTTAGAGATATGGAGTTTGCTGATTCTCTTCAGGCTACTCGTCAAACAATGCCTCTAGCTCACACTTGTGGTAGAGTATGTCCACACCCATGTGAAGATGCTTGTAGAAGAAAAAATCTTGATGAACCTATCTCTATCATGGAGTTAAAAAGGCTTGGAGCTGATTATGAGACAGACCATGGATTGAAGTGGCTTCACCCAGTTGAGCCAAAACCACTTAGAAATGATGGTAAAAAGGTGGCTATCGTTGGAGCTGGTCCAGCTGGACTTACAGCTGCTTACTATCTAGGCTTAGAGGGAATTAAGGTAGATATCTTTGAAGAGTTACCAGTGCTTGGTGGAGAGGTTGCTGTTGGTGTTCCTGAGTATCGTATGCCAGTTGGTAAATACAACAAGGATATCGAGCTTGTAGAGTCTTTAGAGGCTGTAACAATCCATAGAAACCATAGAGTTAATGCTGATAGATTAAAAGAGCTTCACGCTGAGTATGATGCTACACTTTTAGCATTTGGAGCAAGATTATCTAAAAAAGTTCGTGCTAAAAATGAGAGAGAAGAGATAAAAGGTTACTGGGGAGCAATCGCTATGCTTGATAAGGTAAACCTTTGGAGTAAATATGGCATAGGAAGTCCAGCTAGTAACGAGCTAAAAGATAAAGTTGTAGTTTGTGTTGGTGGTGGATTTACATCTATGGATGTTGTAAGATGTGCTGTTAGAGAGGGTGCTAAAAAGGTTATTATGCTCTATCGTAGAGATGAGAAGACTATCATTAGAAATACAACCTATGAAGAGTATCACGAAGCAGTAGAAGAGGGTGTTGAGTTTATATTCCACTCAGCAGTAGAAGAGATAGTTACAGATGAGAATGACCAATTAACTAAACTTGTTGTAAATAGATTTGAGCTTGTGCCAGACCCTGATGGTGGAAGACCACAACTTGTTAAGATAGAAGATGGTAACTTTGAGATAGAGTGTGATTATCTAATCCCTGCTGTTTCTCAATCTTTAGATTTACAAATCTTGCCAGAAGAGTGGGATATCCAGATGACATCTTGGAGCTCTATCGCTACAAACACTAAAGACTTTATGACAAGTAAAGAGGGACTTTTCGCAGCAGGAGATTGTGAGTATGGGCCAATGACTATCGTAAATGCTGTTGGACAAGCAAAAAGAGCAGCGAGTGTTATTAGTCGTTATATCTATGATGGCAAAATATCTCTTACAGATGATGAGATTATGGAAGACCACCTAAATAGACTTAGAGTCTATAATAAAAATGAGAAAATCACAGGTTGGATGCCAGGAGTTCCTAGAAATGTTAGTCAAAAACTAGGTGTTGAAGAGAGAAAAACAAACAACAAAGAGGTAAATCTAGGTTTCACAGGGCAAGAGGCTATTGCTGAGGCTGAGAGATGTATGAGATGTTACTATATTTCTATGGTGGTGGTATAAGATGAGTGAGCATAATTTTACAAATATTGGAAAAGAGATTACTGTTACGATAGATGGTAAAGAGTGTAAGAGTACATTTGGTAAGACTATCTTGGAGATAGCTAGAGAGAATGATATATATATCCCAACTATGTGTTATCTTACAAAAGTTTTACCTATCGCATCTTGTCGTATGTGTGTAGTTGAGGTTGATGGTGTAGATGGTATGATACTATCTTGTCAAGAGAAAGCTATCGATGGTACAGTTATCACAACCAACAATGACTCTCTATTTAAAGAGAGACAAAATATTATGAAGCTTTATGATGTAAATCACCCTCTTCAGTGTGGTGTTTGTGATAAAAGTGGTGAGTGTGAGCTTCAAAATAAAACTTTAGAGTTCAAAGTAGATTCTCAAAACTTTATGGCAAAAGACCAGTATAGAGCTGTTCAAAACTGGGGTTATGTCTCTTATGACCCATCTTTGTGTATTATGTGTGAGAAGTGTGTTAGAGTATCAAATGAGATTACAGGTAATGAGCTTTTAGATGTTCATTTTGGAGGATATGGCTCTACTATCATCAACAAAAACCCAGAAGCAAATGACTCTTCATTGGGAGAGTCAGCAGCTGTTTGTCCTGTTGGTGCTTTGGTTCAAAATCACTTCAAATACTCTGTAAATGCTTGGGAACTTTCAAAGATACCATCAGCTTGTACGCATTGTAGTGTAGGTTGTGCTATCAACTATGAAGTGAAAAATGATAAGATTTATAGAGTTACAAATAATGCTGAGTTTGATACTATCTGTGGTGCTGGTAGATATGGATTTGATTTTGCCAATAAAGATGTATCAAAAGATAAAGAGGCGTTCAATAAAGCAGTAGAGGCATTTAGAGATGCTAAAAATATCACATTTAGTGCCAATATCACAAATGAAGAGGCTCTGATACTTCAAAAACTCAAAGAGAAAACAGGTGCTAAACTTGTGTGTGCTGAGGCTAAAGGGTATCAAGAGTTTTTAAATGCGTATAGCTCAGTTAGTGGTAATGCTCTATATAGTGCTACTCTTAAAGATATCTCTAACTCTATGGGAATTATCACTCTTGGTACAATGGTAGATAAAGATGCGCCAGTAGTTAGATATCATATCAATATGGCAAGTAAGCATAACCGTGCTAGAGTAATCTATATGCACCCAGTTGAAGATATTGATATGAAAAATATCACTACACAGTTTATCAAGTATGAAGTTGGTAGTGAAGAGGGTGCGATGGCACTTCTTGTAGATACTCTTATCTCAGATAGAGAGTTGCCTCAAGATATCCGTAGTTTTGTAGATGATTTGGATATAGGAAACTTGAGTGCTGAGAGTAACATCGGTGAAGAGGAGTTAGAGGCTCTAAAAAAATCTCTACTAAAAAAATCAGGATTTACTATCATTGTAGGGGCTGATTTATACAATCACCCTAGAGCTAAAAATATAGCAAAACTTTTAGCACTACTTGAGAAGTTTGGTGGATTTAAAGTTATGATTATCCCTCCTGTATCAAATGCTCTTGGTGTATCGTTGATTTGTGAGCTTGATGATATGGTTGAAGGTAGCACAGTTGGATATAATGCTAAGGGTGACTTTACATTGGCATCTAGTGGTGAGAGAGATTTGGATATGCCAGCACTAAATCAACAAGAGGGTACTATCACAAATATCGATAAGAGAGTAGTATCTCTAAATGTGGCTCAACCTTATGGTGGATATGTACTAAATGATGTAGCAAATGAGTTAGGATTTAACGCTACATATACTATCGACTATACAAAAGAGTTACCAACTGCTAAAGGCTTTAAAGAGATTGAGTTTGATAACCTTTCAAATAACTCTGATATCTTTGGGCAAGATGTTAGAGGTTACTTACTATCTGATATATCTAAAGATGTATCTATCGACTTGGAAGAGATAGCAGAGCTAGATTCGTTTGATGGTGCTATCATCTATCAAGTTAATCCTCAAGAACAGTTCAATTCAAACACATACAACTCTCCTCTATTAGATAGCGATGTGTGTCTGTTGGGTTCAAAAGCGTTCGCAACAGCATCTAAACTATCAGATGGTGATACTCTTAGCTTTAAGGTTGGCACGATAATATGTGAACGCAAATTCAAAATAGATGATAATCTTAAGGGGACTATCGCTTTAAATCCTACTTTTGATATGGGGTTAAGTTTGTCAAATATTGAGAATTATAGGTTTGAGAAATTAAGTATTATAAGAAATGCTTAATTTACTACATAGGTAACACTTAACTTGTAGATGACGAAATATTTATATATTTCAATCGTCTATAAGTAAAAATAGGTAAGATATAGACTTAATGGACATTTTCTTGTTCAAAAAGTTTGTCTAAAACCTACTAAATCAATAAGGAGATATAGTCAATGAGTACCATTTTGATATTTATTGTTGGTATATTAGCAGGTGTTGTACTATTGTATCTATTGGGTATTGGAGTTGCTCCATATAGTCCTGATAGTGTCAAAGTAGATCACTTTGAGTGTGGTTTACCACCTAGTTCAGAAGTACCTAAAAAAGCTAACTTCAACTACTTTATTTTTGCTATCGCATTTATTGTATTTGATATGGCTGGACTGTTTTTTAGTCTATTTGTATTTTCTGAATCTGAAACGGCCATGGGTTGGTCTATCGTATTTGGATTGTTGCTATTCGCAGCTATCACAATCTCTATGAAGGAATATAGAAATGATAAAAGTGCTTGATTTTTTCAATTATGCTAGGAGTAAATCTCCTTGGATTGTCCACTTTTGTAGTGGGTGTTGTTCACTAGAAATGTTGGCATCAATGGGACCTAGATTTGACTGGGAGAGATATGGGTATATTATGACTCCTACACCTAGACAGGCTGATATTATGTTTATTACAGGACTTGTAAGTAAAAAGATACTTCCAGCACTTCTTAGAACTTATGCTCAAATGCCAGAACCTAGATATGTAGTAGCTCTTGGTGCTTGTGCTTATGATGGTGGACCTTACAATGACTCAGCATCTGTTATTAAAAATATGACAGAGATTTTACCAGCTGATGTTTTTGTAGCAGGTTGCCCTCCAAGACCTGAAGCTATCATTGCTGGACTTGAAGAGTTAAAAGAGAAGATAAAAAGAGGTGAGCCTAGTGCTTCTAGCCAAGGTGGTCTTTGGAAAGAAATGAAGTTTTAAGGTTGAGATGATGGAAAATATAAAAAAAGTGCTTTCTAGCTTTGAAACAGAGTATATCGAGGATTATAAGAGTAACTATGTGAAAGCAAAGTTCAAAAATCCTGCTGATTTACTACCTATTATTGAAGCTTTGATTGAAGAGGGTGTAAAGAGTTGTTCTACTGTTTCACCTACTGATTATCTTGAAGAAAATCGTATGGAGATAAACTATTTCTTAGAGGATATGCTTACTCATAGAAATGTTTGGCTTAAAGTTGATATACCAAGAGAGCTTGATGAGTGTGAGATAGACTCTATCACACCACTTATGCCAAGTGCTGATTGGCATGAACTTGAGAGCTACTCTACATTTGGTGTAAAGTTTAAAGGACACCCTAATTTGAGATACTTCCTTATCTCTACTGACTATTATGGACTCTATCCATTTAGAAAAGATTTTGACTATCTTGAGCATGAGAAGAAGTTAAATGAGAATATCGCTGATATTACAAATGAGTACCATGATGAGTATGAAGAGCAAGAAAAAAATTCAGACCCTGAAAGTAGTCAAACTATCCTAAACTGGGGACCAACACACCCAGCTAGTGGACCTATTAGACTTAAAGTTACAGCTGATGGTGAGGTTATCAAAAAGATAGACTTAGATATCGGTTATGTATGGAGAGCCTTAGAGGATTTGGTTACTAGAAAAGATTTCATAGGTGCTATCGTAGCAGTTGAGAGAGTTTGTTTTATGGATAACACAAACCCTATGATATGTTATGCTCAAGCTGTTGAAGAGATAGCTGGTAAAGAGATTACACCATTTGCTAAATATATGAGAGTTATTCTTGGAGAAGTAGGAAGAAGTGCTTCTCACCTTGTGGCTATGGGTGGTTTCTTTGGTAATATGGGATTGATGACATTTATGATGTGGATGTTAGATATCAGAGAGGCATATCTTGATGTACTTGATAATTACAGTGGTGCTAGAATTGCTACTGCTTGTATCGAACCAGGTGGAGTTAGATATCCTCTAGAGGACTACAAAGAGTTTTTCGCTTCAGTTAGAAAAGCTTTAGCTAAACTTGAAAAACACGACTCTGAGATAGAGAATATCTTTATGAAAAATCCACTTATGGCTACTCGTGCTAAAGATGCTGGTATCTTTGATAAAGATGATATGGAAAAATACTACCTATGTGGGCCAGTCGCTAGAGCTATCGGTGAGAAAGTTGATGTTAGACTTGATGAACCTTATGCTGCTTATGCTGATTTGGAGATGGATTATGAACTTGAGCAAACAGGTGATGCTAGAGATAGACTTCTTATGCTTTATAGAGAGATGAAACAGTCAGCTGATTTGATTGAACAGGCTATGAAGAAGATAGAAGAGGGTATCGAAGCTGAAGAGATGAATCCTCAAAAAGACCATATGGTTAAAATGCCTAGAAAAATGCCAGCAGGTGAAGCAGTAAGTCGTGTTGAGTGGGCTAGAGGTGAAATGCTAATGCACTTAGTAACAATGGAAAAATCTTCAAGTCCTTATAGACTAAAGATTAAAGCACCAAGTCTTAACCACACTTTGGTACTAGACCCTATGCTTCGTGGTAAAACACTCTCAGATATATCTCTACTTTATGGTAGTATGAATATCTGTCAGGGTGATTTGGATAGATAAGGAGGAGATGATATGGGTTTTGGTGAAATTTTATTTCATATTTTTGTTTTTCCAGGTTTGTTGTTTTTACTAGCTTGGACATTTTTTGCGTTTTACTTTTTCCGTAAAGCATTAGCATATATTCACAGAAGAGTTGGCCCACACTATAATGGTCCAGCAGGTTCTCTTCAAACAGTATATGATATTTTTAAGCTTTTGAGTAAAGAGTCTATTACACCTAGAACAGCTGATACATATCTGTTCAATATCATTCCGATATTGACACCAGTTATCGCTGCTTTGCCTGTGATACTTATACCTTGGACTCCATGGATTAACAATGGTCATGGAATACTTGATACAGATTATGGACTTTTAGGTATCGTTGTACTTATCGGTGTTGAGCCATTCTTACTATTTTTGACAGGTTTTGGTTCGGATAACAAATACTCATTCTTAGGTGGTATGAGAGTTCTAGTTCAAATGTTGTCAATGGAGGCAGCTTTCTTCTTAGCAGCTCTATCTCCAGCACTACTATTTGGTACTATGAACCTATTTGATATACAATCTAGTAACGGTTTTGCTTCTACTTTGATTTTGTTACCTGGGGCTATTTTGTTTGTAATTGCTATGTTGGGTATCTTACAACAGCCACCATTTAATATCCCAGAAGCTGAACAAGAGATTGTTTATGGTTTCTATACAGAGTATTCTGGAACAAACTATGTACTACTAAAATTTGCTGAGTTTGTTGAATTTTTAGTTGTTTCAGCAGCAGCAGTTGTACTATTCTTTGGTGGTTATCACGGTATATTTATGGATAGTTTTTGGTGTCTATTCCTTAAAATAGCTCTTCTACTGTTCTTGATACTTGTAATTAGAGCAGCAAACCCTCGTCTAAGACTAGACCAGATGCTTAAGTTTAGTTGGAGTTGGCTAACACCAGCGGCTATGCTTAATCTTGTTTGGGTTGCGTTTGCCAAAATTTATCTAATAGGAATGTGATTATGATTTTAGTTGATATATTAGAAAAAATGGGAAAAGTAGTTCAGTCAGTAAAAGAGCCTCGTATCGCTACTACTGATGTTAGTAAAGAGAAGGTTCATAACTCACCACTATTTAGAGGTAAACATATCGTAGAGCATGATATCTGTACAGGTTGTACAGCGTGTGCTAAGATATGCCCTGTTGATGCTATCATCATGGCACCTCTTCCTATCAAAAAACCAAAGGCTTTTCCTGAGGTAAACTTGGGGATTTGTATTTTCTGTGGACTTTGTGAAGATGTATGTCCTACAAAACCACAAAAAGCTATCTACCTAAGTGGTGGTGATTTTGATATGCTAACAGCAGGGACAGATGAGTCTATCGCTAACTACTGGGTAAAAGCAGAAATTCCAGATGGTTGGATAGAGCAGAAAAAAGAAGAAGAGGCAGAAAAAGCTAGAAAAAAAGCAGAAGCAGCAGCGAAGAAAAAGGCTGAAGCAGAGGCTAAAGCTAAAGCAGAGGCTGAGGCAAAAGCAAAAGAAGAAGGAGAGGGGCAATGAGTGTATTGATATTGGTATTGGTAATTGTCCTAGCAGTTATGAGCTTGACTCAAGAGAAGACAGTACCTGCGATTTTAGCATTTATTTTAATGATGTTTATGTTGGGAATTTACTATATCCTAATGGGTGAAAAGTTGTTAGGACTATTCCAAATCTTCGTATATACTGGTGGTATTGTTGTTCTTACACTATTTGGTGTATCTGTTATTGGGGCAACTTTTCCAAAGAAAGAGACAAGAAATTGGGCTGTTAGTACAGTAATAGTTGTTATTGTTGGATTGTTGATAATCCCATTTGTATTCCCAATCGCAGTAAGTGAACCACATGTTATGCCTTTGGCTGAACAGATAAAAGTCTTTACTGACTCATTCTCTGAAGTAGCAGTATTTTTGGGTGTTGTAGCTACTAGTATCTTGTACGGAAGTGTTAGAATGCTTCATACTCTAAAAGAAGAGAAGGAGGAGGAACTATGAATGGATTTTATGTAGATTCAATCTTTGCTATTGTTCTATTTGGTATAGGTATGTTTGGTGTAACAAGTAAGAGTGACTTTTTGAAAATTTTCTTTTCTCTTGAGATGCTTTTAAATGCTGTTATACTATTTTTAGGAAGTGCGGCTTATAACTTGGGGCTTACTCAAGGTTTAGCAGTGGCGTATATTGTTATTGTTATCGCTACTCTTGAAGCTGCTGCTGGGATTTTGATATTCTTATTGTCATATAGAATGACAGGTGAAATTATCCCTGATAATCTTGATAAGGCGGTGAATGATGGTGAGTAGTGCTTTATTTATTCTTTTGGTACTTCCGTTTATAGGTGCTGTTCTTGCTTATGCTAGTGGTAAACAAGATAGTAAATATCCATTCTGGGTAGCTGAGATTATTGGTGGATTGTTCTTTTTAGCAAGTGTTATATTGTACTTCTCTTATGATGGAAATCCTATTGATATATCTTATACTTGGATTTCGTATGGTGATGTAGAGTTGCCATTTGGTATCTATATAGACCACTTATCTATCACTATGTTACTTATAGCAACAGGGCTAGGTTGGGTAGATATTCACTTTGCTCACGACTATATGGCAGAAGAGCCAGACCAAGGTAGATACTACTCTAAAGTTCTTTTCTTTATCGGTGGTATGATACTTCTTGTAACTACAAAAGACCTTATTGGGGCATTTGTTGGTTGGGAGTTTATGGGACTTGCTAGTTATGCTCTTATTAGTTTCTGGTACTACAAACCAGCAGCAGCTAGTGCTGGTATGCAAGCGTTTCTTTATACAAGATTTGGAGATATCTTCATCTTAGCAGCTATTGCGTTACTTATGTACTATACAGGAACAGTAAACTTAGTAGAGCTTAATGAGATAGCATCAAATGGACAGATAGATAAGACAGCTGGATTTGTAATCGCACTATTTATCTTTATGGGTGCTATTGGTAAATCTGGACAATTTCCACTATATCCGTGGTTGATGAATGCGATGGAGGGTCCTACTACTGTTTCAGCATTAATTCACGGTGCTACTATGGTTAATAGTGGTATCTATATCGTAGCTCGTATGTTTGACTTCTTTGAATACTCAGGAGCATTGATTGTAGTGGCAAATGTAGCAGCACTTAGTGCCTTTATCGGGGCTTCAAGTGCGTTGGTACAAAAAGAGATTAAAAAAATCCTTGCTTACTCAACAATGTCACACCTATCTATCGCTTTTGTAGGTTTGGGAGTTGGTTCATTGGCTGCTGGTATGCTTCACCTTGTAAACCACGCAATCTTTAAAGCACTACTATTTTTAAGTGCTGGGGCAGTTATCTATATCGCTCACCATGTTAAAGATGCTTGGAAACTAGGTGGACTTATCAAAACAGCACCATTTGTTGCTCTATTTATGGCAGTTGGTTCTCTATCACTCGCTGGTGTTCCACCATTTAGTGGTTTCTTCTCAAAAGAGATGGTTGTTGCCTCTGCTGTTGCTCACGGTAGTCCATTTGTAAAAGTGTTTGCTACAATGGCAGCACTATTGTCTATCGCGTATATCACAAGATTGTGGTTGCTTATCTTTGTTGGTGAGACTAGAAATCAAGATTTAGAAGGTCATATGCATGCTCCTTCAAACTTCTGGATGAGAGCACCTCTTGGAGTTTTAGCATTTATTACTCTAGCTATCTCAATTTGGCAGACAGATATTGTTCACTATATTCTTAATGGAAAAGAAGAGGTTGAGCCACATGTTGAGGGACTTACTGTACTTGTATTAGCAGGTATGGCAGTTATTTTTGCTATTGTTGTAGCTACTTATGTTAAGGGACTTGGACTACTTGAGAAGATGTCTAATCACCCATTTATGAAAATTATCCATCAAGTACTTTATAATGGATACTATGTTGAGATGATGATTACATGGATTTCTAAAAATATCGTAGTTGAGTCGATAGCAAAATCAGCTAGATGGGTAGATACAAACATTATAGATTGGTTAGTAAACGCTACTGTTCCAGCATCAAAAGGTGTTCAAAAAGCATTTAAAGTTGGACATACTGGACAGATTGGAAGCTATATGGGTCAATATGTAATAGGTGTTGCAATTATGGTTGTAATGATTTTAGTGATGACGAAGGGGCTATGATGGCATTTTTGATGATATTTCTTCCGATATTTCTATCGATAGTACTATATTTGGGGACTCGTAAAGATGAGAGTCAAACCAAATATATAGCGATGGGTTGGTTTGGATTACAATTAGTATATGCTTTGGTACTACTATCTCAGTTACCAGAGCATGGTATGTTGGATTTGGGTACATATTTAAGTGTTCCAGAGTTTAACTTTGATTTAAAACTACAAGTGGACGCTTTGAGTGTTATTATGTTGATACTTACAGCTGGTTTATTGCTTTTGGTATCTCTTACATCTTGGGAAGAGAAAAATCAAGGTGGATACTTTAGTTTATTGGTTCTATTTAGTGGGCCAATCTTTGGTGTATTTATGACTACTAATGTATTGTGGTTCTTTATGTTCTGGGAACTTACACTTCTTCCTATGCTATTCTTAGTTGGTGTATGGGGTGGAGAGAGAAGAATTTACGCTGCTGTTAAATTCTTCTTATATACACATGTAGCTAGTATGTTTATGTTGGTTGGTTTCTTCTTACTATATAAACAGACAGGTATGTGGGATATATCTATGATTAAAGAGGCAGCTATCGCTACACCTGCTCTTGTATGGTGGTTGATGTTTATCGGTTTTGCTGCTAAATTACCATCATTCCCATTCCATACATGGCTACCTGATGCCCATGTTGAAGCACCAAGTGCTATCTCTGTACTTCTTGCTGGTGTACTTTTGAAAATGGGTGCTTATGGTTTGATTAGATTTACAGTTGAGCTTATGCCAGAGACTACAAAAGAGTTTGCTGTGTATATGTTAGCATTTGGTTTGGTTACAACTCTATTTGCTGGGTTCTTGGCTGTTTATGAAAGACATATTAAAAAGATGGTTGCTTACTCATCTATCTCTCACATGGGACTGGTTGTTGTTGCTATTAGTACAATGACTTATGATGGTTTGAGTGCTGCTTTATATGAGATGGTAGGACACGCACTTGTTATCTCTCCACTCTTTTTAATTGCTGGTTGGTTCCACCACAAAACTCATACTTGGTATCTTGATGAGATGGGTGGTATTATGAAAAAAGCACCATATATCAGTGCTATCTTTATCTTAGCTGGTATGGCTGGATTGGGACTACCAGGTACTATGGGATTTGTTGGTGAGCTTACTATTATAGTATCAGCTGTTAAATCATTTGGTTGGTGGATAGCTATCATTGCTCTATCTGGGCTTATCACTGCTGGATATATCATCTGGGCAGTTCGTCGTTCAATTCACGGAGAAATCTCTCCAGCTGTTGAGAAAGCAGAATTTGTAATGAGTATGCCAGAGAGAGTAGGGCTTAGTATATTTGCTATATTGATTATATACTTTGGTATCAGACCACAGCCTATATTTGATTTGGCCAATCAAGCATTTAGTTTCCTTGGAGGTATGTAGATGAGTTTTGCTATATTGATAATCGCTGGTTTGATTGTACCTTTGTTTTACAAAAAACATATTACAGTAGCAAAAATAGTAACAGCAGCAGCATTTGCTATGTCTGCTCTGTTTATTTTTATGGGTAATGATTTATCTCAATTTTTCAACTACTTCGCATCAGATGATGCTACTCGTCTGATAGAGTATGTAGTTCTTTTAACTTTAGTAGCAGTCTCTGTATCTCTAACAGGATTTGAGAGACCTATGTTGGCACAGATGCTATTTTTAGGTGGTATTAGTTTGGCTATTCTTGAGACTACAAATATGTTTATATTTATAGTTCTTTTTGAAGCTATCGCTATCATCTCTTATGTGTTAGCAGCAAATATTAGAAACTACTATAACGCTGAAGGTGCTATCAAGACTTTCATCGCTGGTGCTGTTGCTGGTGGTGTTATCTTACTTGGTTTTGCTATCTTTAGTGTTATTACTCCAAGTTTTGATTATGCTACTATGGAGGTAAGCAGTAAATACTCTCTTGTAGCTGCTGCTATTATGTTAGCTGGTATCTTCTATAAGCTTACAATCGTACCAATGCACGGTTGGGCTTCAGATGCTTATGCTCAAATCAATCACGCTGTTGCGTCGATTTTGAGTGGTTTGATTAAGAGTGTTATCTTAGTTGCTGTATTTAAAGCATTCTATCCATTCTTTAAATCATTCCCATCTGTATCTGTATTGATATTTAGTTTCTTTGCTGTTGTTACTATGACTTTGGCAAACTTTATGGCTCTTTGGCAAAAAAGAGTATCTAAAGTGTTAGCTTACTCATCAATCGCTCATAGTGGATACGCTCTTATCCCATTCGCAGCAGTTGCGAGTAAATACGCTTATAGTGGTATCTTGTATTATGCTATCGCATATACTTTTATGCAAACAAGTGTATTTATGATACTAAATGGACTTAGAAAAGATTTGGGTATTAAGTATATTGAGGATTTAAAAGGTTTGAGTAAAAAATCAGGTGTTTATGCCTTCTTCTTTACTGCTCAACTATTCTCTCTAGCTGGTATCCCACTTCTAGCTGGTTTCTTATCAAAAGCAGTGGCATTCTATGCTGGTGTTGATGCTGGACTCTGGCCACTTGTGCTTGTTGCTCTACTAAACTCTGCTTTAGCAGTAGCTTACTATGCTTGGTTGGTTAAACATATCTACTTTGATGCTCCTGAAGATGATAGAACTTCTACTATCCCAACAGGTGCTTTGATAGGACAATCTATCTTACTAGCAGGTACTATATATTTTGGTATCGTAGCAGGACAAGTTATCAGCTCTAGTATGATGTAAAACATAACTTCTACAAAAGATACTCTCTTTTGTAGAAAACTCACAATATGAGGATTAATAAATGGCAACAATATGGTTAAATTGTGACTTAGAAAATCTTCAATCAATCTTACCCGATAAAATTCAAAATAGTGATATTACAGGTGTTATGTTACCTTTTAGCAAAGATGTGGATATCGATGCTATCAAATTTGGGTGTGATTTATTGATGGATAAGTATGATGATGGAGAAGATGGCTTTGTATGTTTGAAGCTTGACCCACATTTGGCAAATGATACAAAAAAGCTTATCTCTATGGCAAAAGAGTTATCATCTAGCGTAGATGAAGATAATTTTATGGTTGGTATCCCTGCTACAACAGAAGGTATAGAGGCTATAAAAGTGTTGGCAACTTGTGATATAAATATATGTGCTACTCACATATTCTCACCAAATCAAGCTTCTCAATCAGCTCAAGCGATGAGAGAGATGTCTAGAAGTACAGAGGGTGTTATAAGTGTTAGTGTATCTCCTTTTGATGAGATGTTAAATGCCTCTTTAGCTGTCAATAATCTAAGTAAAGATAGGATAGGTTTCTTTAATGCTATAAAGATATATAACCAGATAGTACAGATGGGATTATCCAATGTAAAAGTTCTTTTTGATGAACTAACAATACATCAACCGTGGTTAGATGAGAACTACTACATAGAGCAGTTAAATCTCCATAATGCGATATTAAATCTCCCAAGAAATTTGATAGAGGCTATCGATATAGAAGACTTAACACCATCTTTTGAGTTTCAAACCAAACATATAGATGCGTTTTTCAGTTATTTAACACTAGCAAATATAAGCCTACAATCTACCTATGAAACACTTTTAACCCAATCTATACAAAAAGATATAGAACTCTTAGAAAAAAAATCATAGATTTCAGAGATGAATAGTGCGAGGCTAAAGCCATCGTTTCCAAGTATAAAAAAACCACGGAATCGGAGGCTTTAGCCCCGAACAAAAGAGGATGAAATCTATCATTTCTAATTGTTATAAAAAACCTTATATCTTTTTAAAATATTTTTTAGTAAGATTAATAATTAAGATAAAAATCTATTTTCTTCCTAAATAAAAACAAATCACTGTTAATCTTTGATACATTTACGAATTAATTAAAGAGTAATAAAGCCAATACTCTGTGCTTTAAGTTCCTCTTTGATAAGCTAACTTAGCAAATTGTGTAGATTTGCTATTTTGTTGTAGTGCGAAAACAAAATAGTTAAATTGAAATGACTAAGAAAGGCGTATAGTAATGGAAACAACATTAGTGGAAAATTTGCCGAATGTAGGGACAGCTGGTGTGATAATCAAAGCTATTATGATAATGGCTATTATATCAGCTATCGCTGGATTTGGTACATTTATAGAAAGAAAGGTTCTTGCTTTTATGCAAAGAAGGTTAGGGCCTATGCATGTAGGGCCTTATGGGCTTTTGCAGTTGGCAGCTGATGGTATCAAACTATTTACAAAAGAGGATATAATCCCTCAAAATGCGAATAAGTTGATGTTTATGATAGCTCCTGTTATCACGGCTGCTACTGCTTTTATAGCACTCTCAGCAGTACCTGTATTTCCTGATTTTACAATACCTAGTTGGATACCATTTATTGGTGGGACTTTTGTTCCTTCAATAGCAGCTGATTTAAATATCGGACTGCTTTTTGTGTTGGGTATGATGGCATCAGGGCTTTATGGGCCTCTTCTTGCTGGTATGTCTCAAGCTAACAAATGGGGTATCATCGGGGCAGCTCGTACAGCTATACAGTTTTTAAGTTATGAGGTTGTTACAGGTTTATCACTCTTAGCACCTATTATGATAGTAGGTTCTCTATCTTTTGTAGATTTCAATAATGCTCAAGCAGGTGGAGTTTCTGATTGGCTTATCTGGCAACAACCAGTAGCATTTGTACTTTTCTTGATAGCTGGATTTGCTGAGACAAACAGAACACCGTTTGATTTACTAGAGCATGAGGCAGAAGTTGTTTCAGGTTATGCTACTGAGTATAGTGGTATGAGATGGGGTATGTTCTTTATCGGTGAGTATGCCAATATGATTACTATCTCTATCATAGCAGCTATTGTATTTTTGGGTGGATATAGTGAAGATACTTTTGGTTGGCTTACTATCATCTTTAAAGTTGGTTTCTTCTTCTTTTTGATGTTATGGGTAAGAGCAGCTTGGCCTCATGTAAGACCTGACCAGTTGATGTGGCTTTGTTGGAAAGTTTTGATGCCACTAGCAGTTGTCAATGTCGTTATTACAGCAGTTGTGCTAATGGTATAAGGGAGAGTTTATGAGTTTAGAACAGTTTAAAAACAGAAATGTTGGTGAGCAAGAGTATGTGATGATGGACTTGGGAGAGTCTCCATCAACCAATAGTGAGAGATTTAAACAGGTAGTAAGTCGTACATTTAAAGGTGAGCTTTTTGTAGGTTTATGGGTTACTTTAAGAGAGATGATAAATGCTCTGTTTAAAGATAAGATGCATACAGTTCAGTATCCATTTGAGAAGTTGCCTGTAAGTCCTAGATATAGAGCTATACATCAGATGCTTAGACTTCTTGAGAGTGGGCATTATAGATGTATCGGTTGTGGGCTTTGTGAGAAGATATGTATCTCAAACTGTATCACAATGGAGACTAGATATGATGAGAACCAGAGAAAAGAGGTGAGCGAGTATAGTATCAACTTTGGTAGATGTATCTACTGTGGATACTGTGCTGAGGTTTGTCCTGAACTTGCTATCGTTCATGGTAGTAGATATGAGACAGCTAGTGAGCAAAGAGCAAGTTTCTCTATATTTGAAGATATGCTTACACCAGAAAAAGACTTGAGCTTACAACAAGAGTATCAAGGTTATGGTTCAGTATCTGTTAATGCTGATGAGAATATCAAAAAAACGCCGTTGGCGTATTAAGGGGAGTGGATATGATAGAGACAATAGCCTTTTATCTCTTTTCAGTTTTGAGTATAGGACTCTTTAGTGTTACAGTGTTGAGTAAAAATGTACTTTATGCTATGACTTCGTTGGCTTCAGGTATGGTACTTATATCTGGATTTTTCTTCCTTTTAGGGGCAGATTTCTTAGGTGTAGTTCAACTTATAGTTTATGTTGGTGCTGTTATGGCTCTATACTCGTTTGCTATGATGTTCTTTGATATGACTAGAGATATAAAAGAGAAAAATACAAACCAAGCTAGAGTATTTCTACTTGGAGGACTTAGTGCTTTGATGTTGGTACTTATTTTTGCTGCTCCAATTCACAGTAATGAGGTAGCAGCACTTTATCCTATCCATGAGGGTATGGGTAATGCTCAAGATGTGGGTATCGTACTATTTACAAAATACTTAGTACCGTTTGAAGTGGCTGCTATTATGTTACTTGTGGCTATGATAGCAGGTATAATTTTAGCTGGGAAGAAGATGGATCAGAGTCTTACAGAAGATACATCATCAGATGATATTTTGATACAAAAGGATACTAAATGATAACACTAACACACTATCTTGTAGTCTCAGCACTGATTTTTTCTATCGGACTTGTTGGTGTTCTTAGAAGAAGAAATCTTTTAATGCTTTTCTTTGCTACTGAAGTTATGCTTAACTCTGTAAATATAGCATTCGCAGCGATATCGCACTACTATAATGATTTGACAGGACAGATGTTCGCATTTTTCATTATAGCAATAGCAGCGAGTGAAGTAGCAGTTGGTTTGGGGCTTTTGATTTTATTATATAAAAGATATGGCACTCTTGATTTAGATGGTCTATCTAACATGAGGGGGTAAGAATGGAGAGTTTAGTATATATAGCACTATTTGCTCCACTAGTTAGTTCACTTTTTTCTGCTCTATTTGCTATGAGTCAGAAGAGAGAGTTTGTAGGTATGGTTGCTTCATCACTGATATTTATATCATTTGCTTCATCTGCTATCTTAGCAACAGAGATAGCAAGTAGTGGGCATGGTATTCATGTTGTTATGATGGATTGGATTAGTGCTGGAGCATTGAGCATACCATTTGGTTTTATGGTTGATCAAGTATCGGTTACTATGATGGTTGTTGTAACTTTAGTATCAACAGTAGTTCATATCTACTCTATGGGGTATATGGATCACGATAAGAGTTACAATAGATTTTTCTCATACCTTTCAGCATTTGTATTTTCAATGATGGTTCTTGTTATGAGTGATAACTTTGCTGGATTGTTTATCGGTTGGGAAGGTGTTGGTGTATGCTCTTGGTTACTTATCGGTTTTTGGTATCACAAAGCAGATGTATCAAGAGAAGAGAACCCATCTATCTCTCCATCTTGGGCAGCAAATGAGGCATTTATTATGAACCGTATCGCTGACCTTGGTATGTTGATAGGTATTTTTATCATCTATTGGAATGTAGGAAGCTTACAGTATGATGTAGTCTTCTCTGCTCTACCTGAGCTTAGTGGTTCTGTTTTAAATAGTGCTGCTATCGCACTCTTTATCGGTGCTATGGGTAAATCAGCACAGTTTCCACTACACACTTGGCTAACAGATGCGATGGAAGGTCCTACACCTGTTTCTGCTTTAATTCACGCAGCAACAATGGTAACAGCAGGGGTATTTTTGGTTATTCGTGCCAATCCACTATTTGCTTTAACTCCAGAGGTTAGCTTCTTTATCGCATCGTTGGGTACATTTGTGGCATTCTTTGCTGCTTCTATGGCATTGGTAAATAGAGATTTAAAGAGAATTATCGCCTTCTCAACTCTATCTCAACTTGGTTATATGTTTGCTGCTGCTGGGCTTGGAGCTTACTGGATAGCACTTTTCCACTTAGCAGCTCACGCATTCTTTAAAGCTCTACTTTTCTTAGGTGCTGGTAATGTTATGCACGCTATGGACGATGAGCTTGATATATTTAAGATGGGTGGATTGAAAAAATCTATGAGATGGACATATATCTATATGGGTCTAGCATCTTTAGCTCTTGCTGGTATTCCATTCTTTGCTGGATATTTCTCAAAAGATGCTATCATCGAAACTGCTTGGAATGAGAGTCATACTCTTCTTTGGTTTATCTTGGTATTTACAGCAGGTATGACAGCATTTTACAGCTTTAGACAAGTATTCTTGACATTTGAAGGTGATGAGAGATATAAAAAATACAATATTCACCCACACGAAATGTATAAGTATGTTTTAGTTGCTATGTCACCATTGGCAATTCTTGCTGTAATAGCTGGTTTCTTCCAAGGAAGTTTTGAACATTTTGTAACTCATCTATTGCCTGAGTATCATATGAGTGAAGATACTCACCATATAGCGTGGTTCTTAGGTTTAGTTGTACTTGTATTTGCTGTTGGTGGTATAGCATTGGCATATAAAAAATATGCTAAAGGTTTAAAGAGAGATTATAGAGTTGAAGATAGTCCAATCTATCAACTACTTGCTAATCAATACTATATACCATTGATGTATGAGAAGTTCATTACAAAACCTTACGCAAAATACTCTGATATCTTCTGGAACCAGATAGATGTTAAGATAGTAGATGCTCTGGTTGATGGTATAGCTAAATTTGTATATAAAAGTGGTGATAAGGCTAGAGTTGTACAAACTGGTAACCTTTCAAACTATCTTAATTGGATGGGCGTTGGTGCGGTAGTGCTTATGGTATTAGCAACACTTTCAGCACTAGCATAAGGAGTAGAGATGGATAATATTTTAAGTGTATTGGTATTTTTCCCAGCAATCGCAGGATTGTTGGGATTTGTTGTCGATAAAAATAGTGCTAGAGCTTACGGTATCACCGTAGCTAGTATAGAGTTTTTATTGTCTTTATGGTTATGGTTTAGTTTTGATACAACTGATGCTGGTATGCAGTTTGTAGAGAATATTCCTCTTATTCCAGATTTTGGGGTAAGTTACTATCTAGGTGTTGATGGTATATCACTATTTATTGTGATAATGGCTACATTGATGACACTTATTGGTATGATAAGTATGAGTATCACAGAAAATATTAAAAATATGATAGTGACTCTTCTTTTCTTAGAGATGACAATGGTTGGTGTTTTTGTATCACTTGATGCTATCATCTTCTATCTTTTCTGGGAGTTATCTCTTGTACCTATGTTATATATCATCGGTGCTTGGGGTGGAAACTTAAGAGTATATGCTGCTGTTAAGTTCTTCTTATATACATTTACAGGTTCTCTTGTGATGTTAGTTGGTATGTTGTCTTTAGCGTATCTTTACCACAATACAACAGGTGTTTGGAGCTTTGCGATTACAGATTGGTATCTACTAGACTTATCAACAACTGAGCAGTTGTGGTTATTTGTAGCATTCTTCTTAGGGTTTGCTATCAAAGTTCCAATGTTTCCATTTCATACTTGGTTACCGTATGCTCACGGACAAGCACCAACTATCGGTTCTGTTATCCTAGCTGCTGTACTACTTAAGATGGGTACTTATGGATTTGTAAGATTTTCTCTTCCTATATTCCCAGATGCTTCAGTTATGATGATAACACCGATTGTAACACTATCAATCATTATGATTGTATATACAGCGATGGTTGCGTATGCTCAAAAAGATATTAAACAGGTTATCGCATACTCTTCAGTTTCTCATATGGGTATCATTATGGTAGGTATCTTTGCTATGAATGCTGAAGGGATTAGTGGTTCTATCTTCCAAATGTTATCTCACGGTATAGTATCGGGAGCACTGTTTATGTTGGTTGGTATGCTATATGATAGAAGAGGGACTAAGCTTATGAGTGAGTTTGGCGGATTAGCTTCAGTTATGCCTAAATTTGCTGTTATATTTGGTATTATGCTTATGGCTTCAGTTGGATTACCACTTACTATCGGATTTGTTGGTGAGTTTTTAGTTCTTGTTGGGTTCTATAATGTATCTCCAATTATGACAATGTTAGCTGGTACATCTATCATCGTAGGTGCTGTCTATATGCTTACACTTTATAAAAAGAGTTTCTTTGGGCCTGTTACAAATGAGATAAATAAATCATTAAAAGATTTGAGTAAAATTGAGTTGATTTCTCTTCTTCCTTTGGTTGCTATCGTTGTATGGTTGGGTGTATATCCAAAACCAGTACTTCAACCTATCGATAACTCAGTTAAAGCTATGGTTGAGTTTATGGATAAAAAGGCAAAAACTCAAGAGGCTAAAGATGTTATAAAAACAGTTAAAGTAAAAAGGGAGGTTAAGTAATGTTAGAACCTATCAATATCAGTATGGAGAGTCTTAACCTCGCAACACTAACACCTATGTTAGTAGCAATTGGTGGTGGTTTGATTATCCTTGTGTTAGATTTGTTGAACTCTAAACTTCACAAATCATTGTATGTTATGCTTACTCTACTAATCTTATTTATAGATTTTGGTGCTGTAACGGGGTTAAATGTAAATGAGAGAGGTTTCTTTGATGTTATGCTTATAGATGGGGTATCTATCGTATCTCAACTGCTTATTATCGCAGCATCAATGCTCTTTACTCCTTTGGCATTGACATCAAAAAGATTTCATGAGTACTCATATCCAGAGTTTTTTGCTCTATTTCTATTTATGGTAGCTGGTTTTCAGTTTATGGCAGCTAGTGATAATTTGATTTTGATATTTGTTGGACTTGAGACATCATCTCTATCACTCTATACACTTATCGCTCTACACAATAGAGCAAACTCATTTGAAGCAGCTATAAAATACTTCACTATGGGTGCTTTAGCAGCAGCATTTTATGCTATGGGTTCAGCTATAATCTATGCTCTAACAGGTAGCGTTGAGTTATACAAAGTAGCAGAAGTTTTAGCTACTAGATTAGATGAGACAGGTATTATGGTAGCAGTATTTGGTGGAGCTGTTATGCTACTTGTGGCATTTGCCTTTAAGATGTCACTATATCCTTTCCACTCTTGGGCTCCTGATGTTTATGAGGGGTCATCAGCATCACTAGCAGGTTATATGTCAGTTGTTCCAAAAGTAGCAGCTATCGTTGTTACTGTTAGAATTTTTGGTATGTATATAGACCTTGGAGTAGAGTGGGTAAGATACATTTTACTAGCATTGGCTGTACTTACTATGACTCTATCAAATATTATGGCACTTGTTCAAGAAGATGTTAAAAGAATGTTGGCATACTCTTCTATCTCTCACGCTGGTTTCATTATGGCAGCTATCGGACTTGATACAACAGAGGGGACAACAGCGATATTCTTATACTATACACTGTTCCTATTTACAAACCTTGGAGCATTCTCTATGCTATGGGTTTCAAGACATAAAGTAAAAAGATATAGTGATAGATATGACCACCCTTATGAGAAGTTTGCTGGACTTATTCATATTATGCCAATAGGTGCTGTGATTATGGCTCTATTTATGCTTTCACTAGCAGGTGTACCACCATTTTCAGTATTTTGGGGTAAGATATATGTGATGCAAGCAGCTGTTAATTCTGGATTTATCTGGTTGGCTATCGTTATGGGTATCAACTCAGCAATCTCAGCTTACTACTATTTAAAACTTGTAGTTTATATGTTCTTAAAAGAGCCTACAAAAGATACAAATACAGTATATTACAACCTATCAAGACCTTTGATGGCTGTTATAGGTTTAGCAACTGTTGCTACAATCACTGCTGTTATGTATGTTCAACCACTAATCTCATATATCTACTATATGGTAAGTGCTAGTGGTTACTAGGATATAGGGGTTAAACCCTGTATCTTATCTATCTTTTTAATCTACTCTCTATATAATCTAAAGCTTTATATATACCACTTAATATCATAAATGTAACCATAGTGCTACCCATACAGTAGGGAGCTTGTTCGCTAAAAGGTGTATCGTTTTGAGATATGGAGTAGATGATATATACCCACAGAGTGATAATAGCAATAGTGATAGTAATTTTACTATATTTGATTAAGTTTGATTTTTGTTCTTTTTTCATGAGAGTTATTTTATCCAAATTAGATATAATTTCAAATAATATTATAATAAAGTAGATATATGGATAGATTTGAAGATTACTTAAATAGACACTTACCACAAGTCGATACTTACCACCCGATATATCAAGAGGCTCTATCTGATATGCTTAAAGCTGGTGGAAAGAGGTTTCGTCCAGAACTTCTACTTAGTATAGTAGAGGCTTATGAACCACTTTTGTATGATAGCTCTTTAGGTGTAGCTTTAGCTTTGGAGATGTTTCATACCTACTCACTAATACATGATGATTTACCTATGATGGATAATGCCTCTTTGAGAAGAGGACACCCGACACTACATACAACTTATGATGAAGTTACAGCACTGTTAGTTGGAGATGCCTTAAATAGTGATGCTTTCTATCTTATATCTAAAGCACCATTTAGAGCAGATATTCGTATAAAACTTGTTGAGTTACTATCATTTAATGGTGGCTCAGCTGGTATGGTGTTGGGACAGGCTATTGATTGTTATTTTGAAAATACCCCTTTAACACTTGAGCAGGTAAAGACGCTACATATCAATAAAACAGCTAAACTTATAGCCACAAGTTTGGTAATGGGTGCTGTTATCGTTGGGCTTGATAGGGTTACACAAGATGAACTTTATGATTTTGGTATCAAATTGGGACTGCTTTTTCAGATACAAGATGATATCATAGATGAGACACAAAGTGATGAAGAGGCTGGTAAAACTACTAGTAATGATGGAGATAAAAACAGCTTTATCAATCTTGTAGGGCTTGATGGAAGTATCAAAGAGGCCGATGCGTTGGCATTAGAGATAGAAGAGATATTTGAGAGCTTTGAGCCTAAGTTACAAGAGGCTTTAAGAGCTTTGATGGATAAATATCTATATAGACATAAAAACTAAAACAAAGGATAATAAATGGCAGTAATGAGTGAAGAGAATAAAATGCGTAAAAAGATGGCAAACACTATCAGATTTTTAGCAGCTGATATGGTACAAAAAGCAAACTCAGGACACCCAGGTGCGCCTATGGGGTTAGCTGATATAGCTGTTGTACTATCAGAGCATCTTTCTCACAACCCAAAAGACCCGACATGGTTAAATCGTGATAGATTGGTGTTCTCAGGTGGACACGGTACGGGGCTTATCTACTCACTTCTTCACCTTTGGGGATATGATGTAAGTTTAGATGATTTAAAAAACTTCCGTCAATTAGACTCTAAAACACCAGGACACCCAGAGTATGGACATACAGATGGTGTAGAGATTACAACAGGACCATTGGGGCAGGGTGTGGCAAATGCTGTTGGTTTTGCTATGGCTAGAGCTTATACAGCAGCTCAGGTAAATTCAGATACTTGTGAGCTTATTGACCATAAGGTTTATTGTCTTTGTGGTGATGGGGATTTACAAGAGGGTATCAGTTATGAGGCTTGTGCCTTAGCTGGACACTTGGGACTTAAAGATTTGATACTTATCTATGATAGTAATGCTATTACGATAGAGGGTGATACAAGCATAGCTTGGAGTGAAGATGTAGCTAAGAGATTTGAAGCTCAAAACTGGAATGTTCTTAAGATTAATGGACACTGTTATGATGCGATAGATGAGGCACTAAATGAGGCAAAAAGTGCTACAAAACCGACTATCATTATAGCAAACACTATCATCGGTAAGGGTGCTGGAGAGTTAGAAGGCTCACACCATACTCACGGAGCTCCATTAGGAGATGAGATTATCCGTGCCTCTAAAGAAAAAGAGGGCTTTAATCCAGATGAGACATTCCAGATACCTGAAGATGTGTTGGCTAGATTTAGATGTGCGATAGAAAAAGGTGAATTGGCTCAAAAAGCTTGGCAACATAGACATAAACAAGCACCACTTGTAGAGCAAAATGAGTCTTTAACTAGACTTTTAAACCCTGATTTTGACTCTATTGATTATCCTGATTTTAGTGGTGATGCTGAGGTGGCTACTCGTGATAGTAACGGTAAGATACTCAATGCCATAGCAAAAGCTATCCCATCATTTATCGGTGGTTCAGCAGACCTTGGGCCTTCAAACAAAACAGAGCTTAAAGATTTTGGAGATTTCCCTAGAAGTAAAAATATCCACTTTGGTATCCGTGAACACTCTATGGCAGCTATTACAAACGCAATGGCACTATATGGAACTGTGATACCTTTTAATGCTACATTCTTTGTATTTAGTGATTATCTAAAACCAAGTGTTCGTATAGCAGCTCTTACAAAGATACAAAACTTCTTCATCTGGACACACGATAGTATCGGTGTAGGGGAAGATGGACCAACTCACGAGCCTATCGAGCAGATAAGTCAATTTAGAGCTATGCCAGGTTTTTATCTGTGGCGTCCAGCAGATGCGACTGAGAATGTAGAAGCGTGGAAGAGTGCCTTAAGTATGAAAGCACCACACGGATTTGTACTAAGTCGTCAAAAGCTAAAAACACTAAAACCAAAAAGAGATTTTGGAGATGTGAGCCGTGGAGCTTATGTGGTCAAACAAAGAGAAGGGGCAACGCTAACTCTTATGGCTAGTGGTAGTGAGCTTATGCCAGCTCTTCAGTCAGCTTGTCACTTAGAGGTACTTGGAGTTAAAGCAAATGTAGTATCAGTTCCATGTTTAGACCTATTTAACGAGCAAGATGATGAGTACAAAAAAGCAGTTATCAACCCAGATACAAAAGTTTTAGCAGTAGAGGCATCAACAGCTGTTGAGTATTATCGTTATGCTGATGATGTAATCTGTATGGAGAGCTTCGGAGCATCAGCACCAGCAAACCTACTATTTGAGAGATTTGGATTTACTATACCAAACATCACAAAAAGAGCATGTGAACTAGT
>Ga0256828_1000179_pt1 | contig 43052 bp, 40 predicted proteins | sample CV88metaG_FD_185993 | JGI IMG/M metagenome (GOLD analysis project Ga0256828, IMG submission 185993) | Hydrothermal vent microbial communities from East Pacific Rise, Pacific Ocean - CV88 | ecosystem: Environmental > Aquatic > Marine > Hydrothermal vents | place: Pacific Ocean: East Pacific Rise...
GCAAATCGAAATTTGTAAAAAAACAAGGAGAATATATGAAATTTACAAAAATGAGTTTAGTAGCTGCACTACTAGTTGGTTCAAGTGCATTTGCAATTGAAAACACAAAAGTTAGTGGTGATGCAAAGTTATACTATGATACAACATCTTCATCATTAAAAAATGACAATTCTGCTGCACAGGCTGCATTAAGTTTAGATGTAACTACAGATTTATTAGCAAATATTTCTGCTGGTACAAAAATTACTGCTCTTAGTACACTTGGGTTAGAAGGTCAACTTGTTGGTAAAGTATGGGAAGCTACTAATGGTGTTAACGATTCTTGGATGGTTAATGAATTATGGTTAGCAACAACTGTTGGTAAAACAACTGGTAAAATTGGTCGCATGTCATTAGATACTCCACTAGTATTTAGTGAAACATGGTCAATTGTAGCAAATACTTTTGAAGCAGCTGTAGTAATTAATCAAGATGTTCCAGATACTACTCTTGTAGGTGCTTATGTTGGTGGAACAAATAGTGGTGGTCCACTTGGAACTCATCCAGGTATGGCTGGTGTAATTGCTCCAATTGCTAATGAAACAACATTTAGTCAATTTTATAAAGGTGCATATGCAGCTGGTATCGTGAATAATTCGTTTAAGCCATTAACAGTTCAAGCATGGTATTATCAAGCAACACATTTAACAAGTGCTTATTGGTTAGAAGCAGATTTAAACTGTCAAAAAGTAGAAGGTTTGACTGCTGGACTTCAATATACAGGTATTGATAGTATTAATGGTGTAACAGAAAAATCAAGTTCTGCATTTGCGGGAATGCTTGGATACGAGATGAAAGATATGTTTAAAGCAAAGATTTCTTATTCTCAAACTGATAAAGATGCCGATGCTGGATTTAACTTAGCGGGTACTGGTCAATCAAAATTATATACTGAAGCATGGTGGAACTATGGTAAAGTAACTCAAGCAGATACAACAGCTTTTAATATTACAATTGAAGGTAATGTTATGAATTATGTTGATTTAGGCTTTTATTATACAGATGCTGATCAGTCTCAACAAGCAGGTAATAATGATTTAACAGAATTCACTTTCACTGCTAGTAAATCTTTTGGTCCATTAGATGTAACTGCTGCAATTATTAGTGGAGATATTACTACGAATAATAAAAGTAATACAACTAATCGTGGTCAAGCATACTTAACTTTAAACTTCTAGTCTTTAGTTCTACTAAACTCAAAGTTATAACTCCCTTTTTAGGGAGTTAGTTTTTTCTTTCTCTTTTTAATTTATGCTACAATAGCTTTATGAAAATTCTTATCAAAAAACTCTTTTATATCTCTTTTATGCTTTTTTTAATATCGGTCATATCTTTTTTAGCGATTCATGCTGCACCAAACTCTTTTTTTTCTGCAGGTAATTTAAATCCAAATATGACAAAAGAGGCATTAGAAAATTTACAAGCTATTTATGGGCTTGATAAACCTTTATTGCAGCAGTATAAAGACTGGATTGGAAATTTATTGACTTTTCATTTTGGTATATCATTTGTAAGTGGAGGAGATGTTAGTGAAGAGATTTTTAAGAGGCTTCCTGTAACTTTAACAATGAATGTTATTTCATTAATTCTTGTTTTTTGTATCTCTTTGTATTTAGGTATAAAAGCTGCACTTTCCTATGAGAGAAAAACAGATTATATTATTCGTCAATTGTCTCTTGTTTCTTTTTCTATGCCATCTTTTTATTTGGCTTTACTTTTAGTACTTTTTTTCTCTTTAGAACTGAAATTATTTCCCATAGCTGGTTTACATAGTGTAACACCAAAAGAGGGTCTTATGAACTATGTTGATATGGCATGGCACTTGGTACTTCCTATAAGTGTTATGGTGTTTGTAGGGCTTGGAAGTATGGTTATATACATACGTTCTTTAACACTTGAAATATTAAAGAGTGATTATTATACTTTTGCACGCTCAAGAGGCTTAAATCAAAAGCAACTACTTTTTGTGTACATTTTACCAAACCTTATGCCACCAATTATAACTCTTCTTGGACTCTCCTTACCTGGTCTTATAGGAGGGAGTGTTATTTTAGAAACTATTTTTGGTATAGAAGGTATGGGTCAGTTGTTTTATATGAGTGCTCTTTCACGAGATTATCCTGTAATAATGGGAACTTTAATGATGACAGCATTTTTAACACTTTTTGGTAATGTAATAGCAGATTTATTACTTTTAAAAATAAATCCATATATGTCTAGGGAATAATTAAGAAAATTATGAAACTAGATAATAGAAATAAAAGTAAAAATATTTGTTTTTAAATGAAAAATTTGATTGGATTTTATTGGAGAAATAAGTGGTGACCCCTAGGAGACTCGAACTCCTGTAACATGGATGAAAACCATGGATCCTAACCACTAGACGAAGGGGCCACAAATTATAGTAAAAATGGTGTCCCGTGATGGATTCGAACCATCGGCCACATCATTAAAAGTGACGTGCTCTACCAGCTGAGCTAACGAGACATTTTGTCTTCTCTTTGTTAAGAGGTCGAAATTATAGGCAAAAAAATAATATATGTCAAGAGAAAAACAAAGAAATATCAAAATTTATACTATTTTTATAAAAAAAGCCCATTTTATGGGAAAATAACCTTGAAACTACTATACTTTACTTCTTAAATGAGGAGGAAAAATGCACTATTTTGTGGTATTTAGTTTTTTGAGTATATTTTTTTTAGGTGGATGTGCTCAAAAAGTAACTATAAGAGCCTTAGAACCAGCAGAGATAGATAGAGTTGCTTACACAAAACGTATAGCAATTACAAATTTTAAAAATGACAAAGTAGGTTTGAGTCGAAAAATAGAAGCAAAACTTGCAAAATTTCAAATAGATGGTAAAAAATACTTTCGTGTAATCAGTCGAAATGATTTAGAGAAAGTTATAGAAGAACAGAAATTTCAAAATAGTGGTTTGGTGGATGATAAAACAGCAGTCAAACTTGGTGAGATTGTAGGTGCACAAGCACTCATATCTGGTAGAGTTTCTTCTCCGACAAAACAAGATAGCTATTTTTATGAGACACGTGTTCGTTGTGCAGATTTAAAGTGTAAAGAGATAGTAACATATAAAGTGCGTTGTATGAAAAGAATGTTTTCTTTATCTGCTGATTTAAAAATAGTAGATGTAGCAAATACAGATATTATTTATGCAGATACACTTACAAAAGGTTCTCTATATAAACACTGTAGTGATGACTCAAGGGCATTACCCTCAACAGAGATGGCAGCACAAGACTTAGCAAACAAAATAGCTAATAGCTTTACATATAAGCTTACACCTCATTACAGAAGATTTGAAGTAGAACTTTTAGATGAACCTGATTTAGACTATACCGATAAACAAGAGAAGCTTTTGAAAGTTTCTTTAGAGTATATTGAACAAGGGCGTTATGATAAAGCAGAAGATTTACTAGGTAGACTGATAGATTCAACAGATTCTAAGAGTTATGTTCCTTTTTATAACTTAGGCGTTATAAAAGAGGCTGAAGGAAAATATGAAGAAGCACAAGAATATTATAACGAAGCAGATCATTTAATGGTAGAACCAGTAGAAGAGATTAATCGTGCAGTTTTACGTATACGAAAACTTATAGAAAAAAAACAAAGAACAATGGAGCAGTTAAAACGATGAAATTAAGTGGAATTATTTTATTTATACTAGTTGGAGTCTTTTTTACAGGATGTGGAAGTACAAAACAGATAGAGGTTGAAAGAAAACCTCTCCCTGCATGGTATGTTGCACCTCCTCATTCTGATAATAAGACACTTTATGCTATAGGTGAAGGAAAGTCTAAAGAGGAAGCACTTGTTAATGCTTTAAATAATCTTTTGGCAACATTAAGTGTGTCAGTATCTTCCGAATATAACTCTAAAAGTGTTGTGAAAGAGGGAACTCATAAGTCAGCAACAGTTGATGCAACATATGAGAATGAAGTACATGCTAAAGTTAAAGAGGTGCGTATAACAAACTATGAAGTGTTACAAGCAAAGAAACTAGGATTTAAACGTTATGCTACTCTTGTAAAAGTAGATAAAATGGTTTTATTTCATTCTTTAAAAAATGATGTAGACCAAAAGTTTACAATGTTTGAATCTATGGAAAAAAATACTAAATTTCATCCACTGAAACAATTAAATGTATACAATGACTTCTATCAAGATATAGGATTGATAGAAAACTCTTTAAGTGTGATGAGTGCGCTTAATCCAAATTTTAATCAAAAACCTTATATAGAGAAAATTGCTGCATTTAAAAAAAGAAGATTAGATTTGCTTGGTTCTATTAGTTTTGCAATCCATCCAAAGAGAAATGCTAAAAATCTTGTGCCTCCTATAAAAAAAGGTTTAACACAAAAACATTTTCATATAAAACATACAAGAGACCAATATCATTTTGATGTTTATATCTCTTTAAAGACAGCATATGCTCACTCTTATGGTTTTTATCTTGCTCGAGGAGTGATTACTCTTGTAACAAAGGATTATCTAGGAGTAACTATTGGTTCAAATACCTATAATATCACAGGTCAATCTTCCCAAAGTAAAGAGATAGCACAGCAAGATATCGCAAAGAAATTTAAAGAACTTATAGAAAAAGAGGGGATAATAAAAATATTGGGACTACCATTGAAATAGAATGTTTACCAAACATTAACTGAGTATTTTATAACTATTTACTTCAAAGCAATATACTTTTACAAAGAACAAATAAAAACTTTGAGGTAAATATAATATGATTTCAAAAATAGAGAATGTAAAAAAAGAGGTAGCAAAGGTAGTTGTTGGGCAACAAAAGATGATAGACTCTCTTTTGATTGCTTTGTTATGTGAAGGGCATATTCTTATAGAGGGTGTTCCGGGACTTGCAAAAACAACAACGGTCAATGCACTCTCAAAAGCACTTGGGCTTGATTTTAAAAGAGCTCAGTTTACTCCTGACTTACTCCCATCAGATATTTTGGGAGCTGAGATTTATGATCCACAAAACAATCAATTTAAAATCAAAAAAGGTCCTATCTTTACAAACCTTTTACTCGCAGATGAGATTAACCGTGCACCAGCAAAAGTACAATCAGCACTTTTGGAAGTGATGCAGGAGAAACAAGTAACTATTGGTGATACAAGTTTTAAGCTTGATCTTCCATTTTTTGTTATGGCAACACAAAACCCTGTAGAGCAAGAGGGTGTGTACCAACTTCCAGAAGCACAGTTAGACCGTTTTATGCTCAAACTTGTTGTTGGCTATAACACAAAAGAGGAGGAGCTAGAGATTGCTCGTCGTATCTCAAGTGGTAAGTTTGAAAAGATTGAGCCTGTGCTCTCTAAAGAGGAGTTAGAGACTCTTAAAGAACAGGTTAAAGAGGTTCATGTAGATGCTGAAGTAGAAGAGTATATGATAGAGCTCATTAATGCAACGCGTCATCCTGAGCAGTATGGTCTTGATGAGATAAAAGAGTATATTCAGTTTGGTGCTTCTCCTCGTGTAAGTATAGATATGTTTAAGGCTGTTAAAGCAATGGCATTTATGAGAGGAAAAGATTTTGTAACACCTGTTGATGTAGCTTACATTATCAAAGAGCTTATGCGTCACCGTATTGTACTGACTTATGAGGCTGAAGCTGAGGGTATCACAACTGATGGCATTATACAAAAAGTGCTTGAGATAGTACCTATACCATAAGGGTAGTATTTTGTCTAAATTACAAAAAATACTTGTTCGGGCTCGTCGTCAGGTTTTTTCTGAAATGGTTGGGAACAATCCCTCTATGTTTCAAGGGGAGGGGTATGACTTTATAGAGCTTCGTGAATATATGCCAGGGGATGATATTCGTCATATTGACTGGAATATTACAGCAAAGCTTCAAAAGCCTTACATAAAAATCTTTCGCGAAGAGAGAGAATTAAATGTTGTTGTTGCTTCTATGCTCAATGGAAGTGTCCATTTTGGTTCTAAACGATTTAAACAAGATGTTATTGCTGAGGTGGTAGCTCTTTTAGGTTTTTCTACCATTAAAAATGGGGATTTACTAAGTAACTATATCTTTACAGATAGACTTGTTGCTCATGAAAAGCCAACAAAAAAGCTTTTTAGTATTCATAAAAGTGTAGATAATATTTTAGCTTTTGAAGCGTTGCATGAAAAAGCTGATTATAAATACTTGGCAGATACACTGTTTCAAAGACTCAGAAGAAAATCACTTATTATTGTTGTTGGAGATTTTTTTGAAATACCTGATTTTAAGCTTTTAGCAAAGAAACATGAAGTAGTTGCTGTTATTGTGAGGGATAGACTTGAAGAAAAACCACCTGAAATGGGGTTTACTTCTTTGGTTGATCCTGAGAGTGGAGCTGTACTAGAAGGGGATTTTAATGCTTCAAGTGTCAATACTTATGCAAAAAAAGTACTTGTTCATGATAGAAAACTCTATGCAACATTAAGAAAACAACAGATTCGTTTTACAAAAGTATATACAGACGAGAATGTGGCTGTTGCACTCAGAAGATTGTTTGAGGGTAGGTAGATGAATACAACACAAAAAATAGATATACCTTTACATGATATCAAACCACTTGTTGAGATTCAAGATTATTCTTTGTACTATTTTAGTGCTGTTGTGATTGTTGGAAGTTTTATAGTTTTAGCATTACTTTATCTTGTTTATAGATATCTTAAACATAAGAATAAAGTTAATACTCGTAAAGAATATTATAAAAAACTAGAAGCTATAAATCTAAAAGATACTAAAAAAGCAGCGTATGAACTTACAAAATATGGTTTGATATTTGCAGATGATAACTCAAGGAATGCAAAAACATATGAGGAGTTGATAGATCATTTAGCCCAGTATAAGTATAAAAAAGAGGTGGGTGACTTTGATGCTCAAACAAAGCGTTATATAGATTTATATAGAGGGATGATAGATGTTTGATGGATTATATTTTGAATTCCCAAAATTATTTTTTGTTATTGGATTTTTTTTAGCATGTGAAACACTCTGTAAATTAAAACTACCATCTATCTATTTTCCTCATGCTTCTCAGTTTTTACAAAAGAGTGTTGCACAGTCTAAATTACTTTTCTTTTTGAAGTGGATAGGAATTTTAATGCTTATTTTTGCTTTAATGTCTCCTGTAAAAGATGAACCTTATGAGCTAAAACCAAAAGAGGGGCATGAGCTTGCACTCGTTCTTGATGCTTCAAATTCTATGAGTGAAAGAGGTTTTGACCAAAATAATCCTATGGCAACACGTTTTGATGTAGTAAAAGATATTGTTCGTAATTTTATTCAAGAGAGAAAAAGTGACAATATTGGTCTTGTTGTTTTTGGAGCATACTCTTTTATAGCTTCCCCTTTAACGTATGATGAACATATACTTTCTAAGATTGTTTCTCAGTTACATGTAGGGATGGCAGGAAAATATACAGCTCTTTATGAAGCCCTTGCACAAGGGGTTAATCTTTTAAAAATGAGTCATTCTCATTCTAAAGTATTGATTTTACTAACAGATGGATATTCAACACAAGGTGTTGATAAAATTCCACTTGATGTTGCTATCGATATGGCAAAAAAAGAGGGTGTGAAGGTCTATCCTATTGGTATAGGTAGTCGTGGTGAGTATAATGCTCAGGTTTTAATGAAAATTGCAAAAGCTACAGGTGGAGTTGCCTTTGGTGCAACAGATGCTAAAGAGCTTCAAGCTGTTTATGACAAAATAAATAAACTTGAAAAAAGTGAGATTAAAAATGAGAGTTATACCTATATGAAGTATTACTATATGTATCCACTTTTTGTAGGACTTTTTGCACTTATGTTTTATATCTATTTACGAAATAAAAGAGGAGGTGTAGCATGAGTTTTTTACATCCTGAATTTTTATATTATATGTTACCCCCTTTAGTTATATTTTTTGGGCTTTTATTAACACAAAAAGAGGCTCAAGCAAACTATTTTTCTCAAGAGGTGATGGATAAACTTCGTGTAACATCAAATACTTTAACATTAAAAGCAAGAAATGCATTATTTATGCTGATAGGTTTTTTGCTTGTGATTGCTTTGGCTGATCCTGTTATTAAGCAAGGTAGTGTTGAGGTTCAAGCTAAAAGTGCAGACATTATGCTTGCTTTAGATATTTCTGATTCTATGTTGGCAAAAGATGTGTACCCAAATCGCCTAAAACTTGCAAAACAAAAGGCATTGGAGTTACTTAAACTTGCACCAAATGAGCGTATAGGGGTTATTGCTTTTGCAAAAAATTCTTATCTTGTTTCACCTCTTAGTTTTGATCACGATGCAGTTGCTTTCTTATTAAGACAGCTCAGTACGGATTCGATTACAGAAAAAGGGACAGATTTCCTTTCTATGCTTGAAGTTGTCAATAATAGTATGCAAAAAGATGCAAAAAAATATGTTTTACTTTTAAGCGATGGTGGCGATAGTAAAGATTTCTCTTCAGAAATAGCGTATGCAAAAGCACATGATATTACTGTTTTTGTTTTAGGTGTTGGTACAACAAAAGGTGCTCCAATCGCATTGGGAAATGGTAATTTTATTCAAAAAAATGGCAAAGTTATGATTACAAAACTTAATGAAAATATAGCACAACTTGCAACACAAACAGGTGGTGTTTATGTTCAAAATGTTAATGCAAATGATGATGTTAAAATGCTTTTGTCTGAGATAGAGAAGCATGCTGAGAAAAAAGAGCTGAAAAAAGAGAAAATAGAAAAGTATTTTCCTCTTTTTTACTATCCGTTAGGATTAGCACTTTTCATTTTACTTTTAGCAACATCTTCTATGAGTAAACGGGAAAAAGTAGAAGTACCTTCCTCTTTTTTACTTTTTGCATTATTAAGTCTATCTACTTATAATCTACATGCAGGGTTGTTGGATTTTAAAGAGCTTGATGCTGCCAAAAGTGCTTATGATGCAAAAGAATATCAAAAAGCAGCTTCTATTTATAAAAAATATGCTGATGATGCAGGTAAGCCTGAGAGTTATTATAATGCAGCAAATGCACTCTATAAAGCTGGTAAATATAAAGAAGCAGTACAGAATTATGAAAGAGCTCGTTTTGATACAAGAGCTGATAGAGCAAAAAACTTTGCAAATATGGGAAATGCTTATGCTAAATTAGGTACTGAAAAATCTTTACAAGAGGCTCTGCGAAGCTATAAAGAAGCTTTGAAAATTCAAGATGACAAAGCGACTCGAGAAAATCTTGAAGCTGTTGAAAAAGCGTTGAAAAAGATGAAGCAAAAAAAACAACAACAAAAAAAGAATCAGCAAAATAAGAAAAATCAGCAAAAAAAAGAGCAAAAAAATCAACAGAAAAAACAAGAAAATCAGTCTGATAAACAAAAGCAAAATCAACAAGAAAATAACAAACAAAAGAATCAACAGCACAATAAAGAGCAAAAGAAAAAAGATGAAACTCAAAAGAGTAAAGAACAAAAAGCTCAAAATGACAAATCTAAAGAAGATATGAAGTCAAAAGAGCCACATCAAGATAAGCAAGAAAACAAAACGCAAAAAAAAGAACAACAAAAGCAAAAACAACAAAAAAGTATGCAAGAGTTGAAGAGTAAAAAGCAAGAGAAGAAAGATGAAAAGAAAAAAGATGAAAAAACAGCAGCAGGTCATGCTATGCAAAAGAAGAAAAAAGAGATGAGTGATGCAGAAGAGAAAAAATGGTTAAAAGCATTAAACAAACAACCAAGCACGTTTTTATATATGCTTAATAATCCTAAAAATAGTATGAAAAAGGAAGAAAATAATGTTATGCCTTGGTAAAAGAATTTTTATATTTTTTGTCGTATGTTTTGGTTTTATATCTCTCCATGCGAGTGTTGTAGCTGAAGTAGACCCTCAAGTTGTATATAGTGGTGAAACAGCTAAATTTATATTAAAACTTAGTGGTACAGATGTGAAAAAACCATCAATAGATACTCTTTGTGGAAGTCCTGTTACTGCTACAGCATCTTCAACAAGTATAGAGATAGTTAACGGTGAATATTCAAAAACTTATGAGCTTTCTTATGATTTTGTACCTCAAAAAAGTTGTGTAATAGAGCCTATAAGTATTGAAGTTGATGGGAAAAAAGAGCTTTCAAATAGTGTTAAAGTAAATGTAAAGCCACCATCTCAAGATAAAAATGCTGATTTTGTGCTTTCCCTTCTACCTTCAAAAAAAGAACTTTTTGTGGGAGAACCTTTTACACTGACACTTGTGCTCAAACAAAGTAAGCATGCACAGGTAGTAGATAGCCAGTTTGTAGCTCCAGATTTTAAAGGTTTTTGGTTAAAAGGGCAGAGTGAACCACAAAGAAAAGAGAATGATGATTTTATTGTTACTACATTGACATATAAATTAGCACCACAACGTGAAGGTAACCTTACAATTAAACCTGCACAAATTCGTATAGCAAAAAGAGTTAACCAAAGAGATATTTGGGGTTCTTTTATGCCTCAGGTAAAATGGAGAAGTTATTTTTCAAACAATGTTTCTTTAGATGTAAAACCATTACCAAATGATGCAAAACTTATAGGTGATTTTACCTTACATGTAAAGGCTGATAAAACAACCATTCATCCAAATGAGGCTGTAAATGTTACTGTAACAGTTCAGGGTGATGGAAATTTAGAAGATATAGAAAGTTTTAAACCTTATGTTGATGGGGTAAATGTCTTTGATGAAAAAATCATTATAAAGGGTAATACACTGACACAAAAACTGGCTTTTGTTAGTGATAAAGATTTTACAATTCCCCCTTTTCATTTAGATTTTTATGACATAAAAACACAAAAGGTACGACGTATTACGACAAAGCCTATACATATAAAAGTAGAAGGTACCTTAGCAACTCCTAAAGAGACATTACATGTAAAAAAAGCAGCTCCATCTTCTGACGAAAAAAGCTTACATGTAAGCACCTCTCAAACATCTTCAAACCTTTCATGGATATGGTTAGTTGTGAGTTTTATAGTAGGTATTGCAGTGGGTGTTGCCCTTACATTGGCACGACCATTCCAAGGAAGAAAAAAAGAGAAAAAACTCTCTTTAAAAGATGAAAAGTTACTCTTAATTAAATTGATGGAGTTTAAAGACAAAGATGAAAAAGTACAAGAGATTGTAGATATCTTAGAGCAAAATATTTATGGCTCAAAACATCAAAAAATAGATAAAAAAGTTTTAAAAGAGATTCTGAAAAAGTATCAGATCTCTTAGTCTAAAATATCGTGGAGTTTGTTACCATCAGCCATGAGTTGATGTACTTTCTCCCATTCGTCATTTTCTATATCATTTTTAAGTTCACTGAGTTCTTTTTCAAAAAGAGTAATTGCTTCAAGAAGATTGTCTTTATTCTGTCTAAAAATATCTTCCCACATATATGGAGAACTTTTTGCAAGACGACTCATCGAACGAAAACCACCAGCTGCAAGAGCTAAAATATTGTTTTTTTGCTCTTGTTTCATTACAGTATTTGCTAAAGAGTAAGAGATAGCATGAGGCATATGCGATATAAAAGCTGCATGTCTATCATGCTCTTGTGCTTTCATAAAATATTTTTTCATATGTAGTGCTTTAAAAATTTTTCTTGCTACAAGGCACTGGTCCTGACCACTCTCTTCTAAATCACACAGTACAACAACTTTTCCTTCATAAAGACCATCTATGGCAGCTTGAGGGCCAAAGTTTTCTGTCCCTGTCATAGGGTGTGCTGCTACAAAATTTTTACGAATAGAATCGGGTACTGCAGCAACAATTTTTGCTTTTGTACTTCCTAAGTCTATAATAGTCGTTGTTTGTGGAATATCTTGGAGATTTTGGAGTGCGGCTATAACACCGTTGACAGGTATGGCAAGAAAGATAACATCATAAGTTTTAACATCTTCAAAGGTGACTATTTTATCAACTAACTGAAGTTCTAAAGCTTGTTTTTGGTGCTCTTCATTATGGTCATATCCAACAACTTCATTTATGAAATCTAGTTTTTTTAAACTCAGCGCTAAAGAGCCACCCATAAGTCCTAAACCGATTATTGCTACATTCATCATAATATCTTTATTTTTAATTTATGAAATTATACTTAATTTACTTAATATTAACCTCATAATGGGTAAAATCTTTTCTAATTTTAACTATGGAATTTTAATGAAAATATTTTTAACTCTCGTTTTTATACTCCTGACATCTACACTTTTTGGTGATGTTGTAAAAAAGATTAACTTTGATGGTATTTATCATATCTCTGAGCCTGTAGCTCTTCGCTTATTACCTTTTGAAAAAGGTGATGATATTGGTATTGAAGATGTCGATAAAGCAATAAAAAAGTATTTTAAGCAGGGTTATTTTAATGATATTTATGCAGATTTTTCTCATGGTGTTTTAACGTTTCATTTTCAAGAAAAAGCAATTATCTCAAAAGTAGAGCTTAAAGGCTGGAAAGAGAATGATGATGATGTGATGGATACAGTGATACAAATCAAAAAAGGGACACTTTTTGATGAAAAGAAGCTAGACGCAGCAAAGAAACGTATTATAGAAGCACTCTCACAAGATGGAAAGATAGATTCTGTTGTTGAGGTTGAAACAACTTACTTGGATAATGGAAGTGTTAAAGTTACTTTTATTGTAAATGAGGGTGAAGAGATTATTATTCAAAAGCTACAGTATTCAGGTGTTCATGGACTTAACCCTGAAGATTTTGATGAGGTGATAGCAAATAAAGAACATCAGTTTATGGGATGGTTTTGGGGTCGTAATGATGGGAAAATGTCTTTGCGAGATTTAGAATATGATAATCTTCGTATTCGAGACTACTATATGCAGTATGGCTATTTAGATGCAAAAGTTGACCAGCCTTTTACACGTGTAAACTTTGATAGTTATACGGCAGATATGAGTTATCAAGTAAAAGAGGGTGAACAATATACTATCAGTAAAATATCTATTTTTCAAACAAAACATGTTGTAAGTGATGAAAAAATTAGAGAACTCCTCTCTTTAAAAGAGGGAAAAGTTTTTAATATTAAGAAGTTTCGTAAAGATGCAGATAAAATTAAAACACTTATTGCAGACAAAGCATATGCTTTTGTACAAGTTGTTCCAGATTTGAAAAAAGATAAAAAAGACAAAACAGTTGAAGTGGTTTTTAGAGTTTCGCCAGGTGAAAAAGTACGTATTCGTAATGTACTTATCTCAGGAAATACAAGAACACTTGATAGAGTGATAAGACGTGAACTTTATCTTGGTCCAAATGATATGTACTCATTGACTGATTTAAAAGATTCTCGTAACGCTATCGGAAGACTTGGTTTTTTTGATAGTACCACTATTGAAGAAAAAAGAATAGATAACCATACTATGGATTTAATTGTAAAAGTTAAAGAAGCTCCTACTGGTAACATTCAAGTTGGTGGTGGTTATGGTTCTTATGGTGGACTTCTTTTAAGTGTTGGTATTAATGATAGAAATATTTGGGGATCGGGTATTAATGTAGGTGTAAAAGCAGAGAAATCACAAACAAGTAAAAATTTCTCTTTTAATATCTCAAATAACAGATTAAATGATAGTGACTTTAGTGGTAATTTTTCTATCTATACATCTGAGTATGATTATAATGATTATTCTGTATATACTGATGGTATTTCAGTTGGAATGGGACATAGATTTTCACGTCATATTAGTGGTTATTTGGGATATGGTTATTCGAGAAATGATTACAGTTTTGCAGATGATTTTAATACTTCTCTATATGGAAACCAAGCTTATTTTGAGCCATATTCAAAGAGTGGTGTAACAATTAGTGTAAGCTGGGATAACACGGATGACTATTATCTTCCTAGAGAAGGTTTTACCCTTTCACAAAGTTTTGAAAAATCAGGTTTAGGTGCAGATGCTGATTATTTAAAATCAAGAACAAAATTTGCAAAATATTATGGGATGAATGATATTTTAGGATTTGATGCTATTTTTAGATATAAGGCAAGATTTTATGCAGTTCTAGATAATGGTTATATTCCTTTAGCTGAAAAATTTTATATGGGTGGTATAGGTAGTGTAAGAGGGTATGAGTCATACTCTTTATCTCCAACGATCAAAGATGATACTGCCTACGATGGAATACGAAGAGTAGGGGGAACACAAACTTTCTCAAATAGTATAGAGATGAGTTTTCCTCTTGTAAAAAAGGCAAAGATGCGTTTAGTAACTTACCTAGATTGGGGGTTTATAGCTGATGATATTACTAAAAATCTTCTTTCTAATAATATTGCAAGGGCTGGTTATGGAGCAGGTGTAGAATGGTTTTCTCCAGTAGGTCCTATTCAGTTAATGTTCTCTACACCAATAGACCCACAACCAGGGGATAAAACATCACGATTTGAATTTACAATGGGGCAAAGATTCTAAGCTAAAAGATTAGCTTAGAGAAAGATAACTTGAAACTCTTTATGTGAGCATTCTAGTTTTTTGACTGTTTCTTGTGCGAGGTAGAGTTTGTTTTGCGAAATGATTTTGAGTTCATTATCTTGAAATTCTATTTCAAAATCGATGTTACGAGGTCTATGGCTTAAAAGAGCTATAGAGAGTGAAAGTAAAAAACTAAGAACATTACATGTATGCTCGTCTGGTAACAGTTTTTTATACTTTTGTATATGACTAGAAGCTGGAAGTTTACTTTTTGCATAGCGAGTAAGTGTTGCTATAAGCATAATATTTTGATGTGTGAAACCATATTCTAAAGCACTTTGTATCAGATAATAGGTATGTTTATTTTGAGAATAAAAATGGACACTACTTCCTGCTGGATAAAGCTTAGCTGCAATAGCAAGTTCATAACGATATTTTTGCTCTATACCAAAATAGTTATGTGTTATATCAAATACTTTTTTTACTAAATGGGTGAGATTATTTGAGTATCCTTTATGGATTACATATGAATCTAAAATATAGCGTACAGAAGTATTGTAGTTATGAGGAAACTTATGATGCGAGTTTCTGAGTAGATCACTTAGATAAACTCCTTCACGTACACCTACACCACTTGTAATAATTTTTTTTGCTTGAAGTTTATGAACAACTCTTTGTAAAATAAGTACTCCGGGTTTAATAACATCAAAACGTTCACTTTTAATAAAAAGTTTTTTTAGCTCTTGTGTCGTTTTTGCTTGAAGAACCTCTTTAAGATATTTTTGAAAAGTCTCTACATCATAACTATAAGCATGAAGCTTATCAAGGGGATAGTTCTGTTGCTTTTGTATTGCTGCTGAAACTGCTCTAAAAGTTCCCCCTATACCTATAAGTGTTTTTATAGCGGTATGAGGTAGTTCTTCTAACTCTTTATCTATATACTCTATCGCTTTAGAGAGTTCATTTGTATCAAAGAAAAGTTCTTTAAGACGTACTGTTCCAAGTTTAAGGGAAAGTGTGTTTGAGACATTATCTCCATCAATAAAGGCTATTTCAGTAGAGCCTCCACCTATATCTATACTCATACTGTTTTTTTGTTTTGGAAGGAGATTTGCACAAGCTATGGCACCAAGGTATGCTTCCTTTTCTCCAGAGATAACTTTAATGTTTAGTTTGAGTTTCTTTTTTACTTTTTGGAGAAAATCAGCTTTATTTGGTGCATCACGAAGTGCTGATGTAGCTACACAGAGAATTTTTCTACTTTTGAATGATTCACTTATGGTTAAAAAATCTTTGAGTGCATCAAAAGTTCTTTGCATAGGGACTTCTTGGAGTTCGCCATTATGTTTGTAAGCATCTTGGGAAATTCTAACTTTTGATTTTTCTTCGTGGAGGAGGTGAAATGCGTAACGGGAAGTTTTTTCATAGATAACCATTCTAACAGAGTTAGAACCTATATCTATGATAGTGACAATTTTTGCCACTTAGAGCTCTTCAGATTCTTGAAGTTGTTTGTATTTAAACTGAAGTTCTGCAATTGTTTCTACATTGTCTTTATCTGGAACTATACAGTCAACAGGACATACTGAGATACATGCAGGTTCATCATAAATACCTACACATTCAGTACAACGATCTGGATCTATGTAATAGATAGGATCCCCTTCTTCAATAGCTATAGTTGGACACTCTTCTCGACAAGCGTCGCATGCTATACATTCATCATTGATAATTAATGCCATATTGTAAAACCTTATATTTTCTTAATAAATTTGTGAAAGATTTATAACAAAATAAAGCTTTAGTATTTTTGAAATCTTAGTTATATTGAGGAATTATACAAGATAACTTAGAATTGAGCTGTAAAGAAGCAACTGTACCGTCAATTCCATCATCTCTGTTTTTAATACTTATTTTTGCCCCAAGTGCATCAGCAGCACTTTTTGCAAGAAAAAGACCAAGTCCTACACCACTTTTGTTTCCTTGTCTTTTAAAAGGTGCAAATAAATCAACACTTTCATCTATACCACATCCTTCATCTATCACCTCGATTAAAAGACCAAAGTTATCTTGAGAGCTTCTAAGTGTTACAGATTTTTCTTTCGGAGTAAATTTGAGAGCATTTTGCAAAAAGTTTTGGATAATTTGATTTAAAAGGCTTACTTGAAGTGTTGCCATAAATCCATTTGGCTCAAAGTGCATATGCAGTGTTTTACCCTCATTCTCAGCAAGAAGTTTAAAGTCATCTGCTTTTTGCTTGAGTATTTGAATAACATCTACCTCTTGAGGTTTGTCTAGTTGAGCTCCCTCTTGACGCCCTATATTTAAAATATTTGAAACAATGATGTTCATCTCATCTATAGTCTTGTTTGTTGTTTTAAGTGCCTCTATGTATTCCTCAGGTGTTCTTTTCTTGATGAGAGTAACTTGATTTTTGAGTTTGATAACAGCAAGAGGAGTTTTTAACTCATGAGCTGTTCCTATAAAGAGCTCTTTTTGGTATTTGACAAAGTTTTGAATACGGGCTATGAGGTGATTGATAGTTTCTCCTAGGGGTTCAAACTCTTGAGGAAGTTCTTCTACTTTTATAGGTTTCATAAGGTGTTCATTCATATTTGAAAGGCGTTTAGAAAGGGTTGTTACTGGAGCTACAAGCATTTTTGAAAGGGTGATAGCATAAATGATAACAAGTAAAAAACCAGCAATATTAATGATAAAGATATAGTTGAGAATTTTATTTAAAAGTTTACGAGTTTGGGTAATGTTTTTTGTAATTTTGAGGTAACTAGAATTTTTGACATTAAAAGGATAGATGAGTGTTAAAAATGTTTTGTTATTTTGTGTCTTTTCATACACTTCTATTTCAGGGTGACCTTTTTTAAGGTAAATAATTTCCACATTAAGTGAAAAAAAGCTTTCCCCCATACCATCTGTTAACTCAAAAACAGATTTATAGTTAGAAATATTTTTTGCATAGTGGATAAGTTCCTCTTTTTTATCATCATAGATAGATTTTTCAATGTAAAAGTATAAAATAGATGAAAAAATAAGTATTAAAGACGCTGATGCAAAGATAAGTTTTATAAGAAAGTTTTGACGAATACTTCGTTTGGAGAACATGGTACAACCTAAAAAGTGAGTTTCTTAGATTATACCATTTTTAAGTTTAGTTTACCTCTTTAGGAAAACAAAATCTATATCCACGACGACGTACTGTTTCAATAGTTGTTATCTCTAATGGTTTATCCATTTTTTGACGAATTTGATTGATTGCAACTTCGATAACATTTGGAGTTACAAGTTCTGGCTCTTCCCAGATAGCATCAAGTAGTTGTTCTTTTGAAACGATTTGATCACGATGTCTAGCAAGGTGAGTAAGTACTTCAAAAGGTTTCCCTTTAAGTTCTATCACATTTTCTTTATATGTGATTTTTTCCTCTTCTGGGTTAATTGTTAAATCTTCAATTTCGATAATATTACTACCACCAAAACGAAGTCTTGCTTCTAAACGAGCTATAAGAACATCGAAATCAAATGGTTTTCTGATATAATCATCAGCACCAGCACGAAGTGCTTCAATTTCACTTTCATTATCATCACGAGCAGAAAGAACTACTACAACAGTCTTAGGAGTATTTGTTTTAATATCACCAATGATATCAACAGAATTTCCATCTGGAAGCATCCAGTCCATAAGAACTAAATCGTAGTTACGAATATCTAAGTAATATTCACCATCTTTAAGTGTTTCAACAACATCACTTTGATAACCAAACTCTTTAAGACCTTCTGCAAGCATTTTGTTTAATGTTACTTCATCTTCTATAATCAGAATACGCATTCATAATTTCCTATATCTCTTAATATTTTGGCGAAATTGTATCATATATTTAGGTTACTTTAAAGTTTTTTTCAATTTTTTTTAAAAAAAAGTGAAGTTTATATTAAGAATCGAAGGTGTAGTTTTGGGCTACAGATACCCTACAGTTGGGCATTATAGAGGGTTTTGTGATTTTTAAAAAGAGGAGTTCTATTTTTAAAAAATTCTTTTTAAGTTTTTGAGATAGAAATGACAAAGCATCCTCTATAAGAAGAAATTTTTCCTCTTGCATTGTTTTTTCTATGAGTTGGGCAACTTCTGCATAGTTGATAAACTCTCTATCATAGTTATAGTCTATGCGAAGGTCGATGATGACTTTTTGAGGGGTAGTTCTTTCAAAGTCCAAAATACCAATGATGCACTCAAAAGTGAGTGCTTCTATAAAAATTTGCAATTTTAGATAACTCTTTTCTCTTCACCCTTGATAACACGGATGATATTTGGAATATGTTTGTAAAAAAGGATAAATACAATGAAAACTACTGGTGCATGAGCCATCTGAGGGTGGATGATAAAACTCGATACCAAAAGTGCTAATACACCTGTAAGTGATGAAACAGAAGATATACGAACAGTTTTTGCCATAACTCCCCAAACTACAAGAGCGATGATTGTTTCAACTGGTAACATAAAAAGCATAACACCCATTCCTGTTGCTATCCCTTTGCCACCTTCGAAGTTTAAGTATGGAGAAAAACAGTGTCCAAGTACTGCAAGTACTGCAACACCCCAAAGTGCTGATTCACTTAAACCTACAAAATAGCCAATGATAAGGACAAGAACACCTTTAAGTGCATCAAGTGCGAGTGTCGCTATACCTAGTTTTTTTGCTAAAGCAGGGTCTTTTTCTTTGACAACACGAAGAACATTGGTCGCGCCAATACTCCCACTTCCTGCGTCTTTTACATTAACTCCAGCAAATTTTTTTGCTAAAAGTAAACCAAAAGGGATACCACCTACAAGATATGCCAAGATATAAAATTGTGCATTGATGTTAAATAAAAAATCCATTTATAACCTTAAATTATTTGAGTAGTAGCATTTTACACTTTCAATGCTAAATTTTTGATATAATACCAAAACTATAAAAACAGAGGATAAGTTGTTGCAATTGACAAATGAAGAACTCAGACAAAAGATAGATGAACTCAAAGCGAAATTGAGTGTAACCGTGGTTGCTCACTTTTATCAAAGAGATGAAGTGTTTGAAGTGGGTGACATTACAGGTGATTCTCTTGAACTTGCGATAAAAACACAAGCAGATGACAGTGAATTTGTACTTTTTTGTGGTGTTGGTTTTATGGGGCAGAGTGTTAAAGTACTCTCTCCTGAAAAAAGAGTGGTGATGCCTAAAGTTGCATGTTGTGCTATGGCGAGTATGATTACCGATGTTCAGTACGATAATGCTGTGAAGTTTTTAAATGACAACGGTATTGCAAATGAAAATATTTTACCTATCACATACATTAATTCTGGTGCTGATGTTAAAGCAAAAGTTGGTGAGATGGGTGGTATGGTATGTACAAGTGCCAATGCAAAAACAATTATCACAGCAGCACTCAAAGAGGGAAAAAAGATTCTTTTTGTGCCAGATAGATGTTTAGGACAAAATATAGCTAACGATATGGGACTGAGTTCTATGGTTATTGGTGTGGATGAGAAAGACCCTAAAGAGTGTGAGATTATTTGTTATGATGGTTTTTGTTCAGTGCATCAACTTTTCACACTTGATGATATCGCTTTTTTTAGAGAAAAATACCCAGATATTCTCATAGCTGTACACCCTGAATGTGATCCTGCTATTTGTAATGCAGCTGATTTTGTAGGTTCAACTTCACAACTTATTAAGTACATTACAGCTCTTCCTGAAGAGCAAAAAGTAGCTGTTGGAACAGAGTTTAATATGGTCAACCGTCTTCGTCCAAAAAATACTTATGTACTTAGCTCTACAAAACCTGAATGTCCAACAATGAATGAAACAACTTTAGAAGATGTTTACTTAACACTCAAAGCGATTGATGATGGTGCTCCAATCAATGAGATACAAGTAGATGAAAAAACGCAAAAGTGGGCAAAAATTGCACTTGAAAGAATGTTGGCATTATGATAAAAAGATTTGTTCAAGAAGCATTGGCTGAGGATGTTGGTAGAGGTGATTTGTATGCTTTAGTAGAGCCAAGTGTAGAAACAAAGGCTGATATTATCGCTAAATGTGAGGGTGTTTTTGCTGGAGCGAAGTATATAGATGTACTTGCACAAGAGGAAAACCTTGAAGTGATTTGGGGTATAAAAGATGGAGAACATTTTAGCGTAGGAGATGTGCTTGCCATTATTAAAGGGGATTCTCATGCTGTTTTAAAAACAGAGAGAACACTTTTAGATATAGCTTTACATGCAAGCTCAATCGCAACACTTACAAATAAATATGCTTCTTTGATAGAGCCTTATGGTGTGAAACTTTTAGATACTCGTAAAACACGCCCTTTACTTCGTGTATTTGAGAAGTATGCAACGCGTTGTGGTGGCGCAACAAATCATAGAATGGGGCTTGATGATTCTTTAATGATAAAAGATACCCATCTTAAAACGATAGATAATTTAAAAAACTATATAGAAAAAGCGCGAAAGGTAATTCCTTTTACTGCTAAAATAGAGGTAGAAGCTGAAACTCTTGATATCGCAAAAATGGCTTTTGAAGCTGATGCTGATATTGTTATGTGTGACAATATGACTCCTGATGAGGTACGAGAAGTTGTGGCATATAGAGATGCTCATCATCCTCATATTCTCCTTGAAGCAAGTGGTAATATCTCACTTGAAACGATAGAGAGCTATGCGCAAACAGGGGTAGATGCTATCAGCAGTGGAAGTTTAATACATCAAGCTTCTTGGATAGACCTCTCTATGAAAATTTCATAATGGTACGATAAGGTTTTTCTAAACTATGGCTGATGATGCTGAAAAAACAGAAGAACCCACCCCCAAGAAGATAGAGGACGCCCGAAAAGAGGGGAATGTTCCAAAATCACAAGATACTTCTGGGGTTATTACCCTTTTTGTAGCCATCTTGGCTATGCTTATGTTGTTTCCTTTTATGGAAAGACATGCTGTTTTATTGGCAAAATACTATTTTTCTCTTCTTGGTTCTCCAATAGATGAACTTTTTGCTATTGATATTGCTATTGTTACAGCTAGGGAATTACTTCTTATTGTCCTTCCTATTTCACTAGCTGTCGCCATAGCTGGTATTATTGCATCTTTAGCACAGTTTGGTTTTTTATTTACAACAAAAGCGATAATGCCGGATTTTAAAAAAGTGGATCCTATCAAAGGGATGAAAAACCTTTTTTCTATGAAAAAACTGATAGAGGGTGTAAAAATTACTTTTAAATCCTTTACTACTTTAGGTGTTGGTTTTATTTTCTTTTTTTATTTTATTACAGAATTGCCTACTGTTGCTCTTTTTAGTCTTGGTGATCAAATGGACTGGTTAAAAGACAAAGTGATTATTATCGCTTTAGTGATGCTCCTCATTATTTTTATTTTTGCAATGATTGATTTAATTATTGTCAGAAAACAATATTTTGACGGGCTTAAAATGTCAAAGCAAGAGATAAAAGACGAGATGAAAAATATGGAGGGGGACCCTCTTGTAAAAGCAAAAATCCGTCAAATACAGATGGAAACTTCTCGTAAAAGGATGATGTCTGAAGTACCACAGGCTGATGTTGTTATTACAAATCCTACCCATTATGCAGTAGCAATCAAGTATGATCAAGAAAAATCTTATGCTCCTATTGTTATTGCAAAGGGTACAGATAATACAGCCTTACGTATTAAAAAAATAGCAAGAGAAAATAATATACATATTGTTCAAAATCCACCACTTGCAAGAAGTTTATATGCTGAAGTAGAACTTGAAAAACCAATTCCTGAAAGTATGTTTGCTGCTGTTGCTGAAGTTTTAGCTTATGTTTATAAAATGAATAAAAAATAGTATATAATTGTTGTTAAAAAGTGATCAATGATACCCAAAGAAAAATTTGAAAATGCCTTACATGTAACACTCTTGGTTGATGAAAAAAGTTTTGCAAAGGGAAGTGCTCTTTATACTTTTTTACTAACACAACACAAAAAAGTTTCTTTAGTTTCTAAAGAGAAAAAACTTTCTTTAAAATTTTCTTTTTTACCATGGTATGATAAAGTACGTACAAAAATCCCATCTTCTAGTGATTTTATTTATGATGTTTCTCTCTCAGTAGAAGTACTTTATAGTTTTTTTCAAGAAAACAATTATAAAATAAACAAAAAAATGGCAGAGGCTCTATACAGTGCACTTCTTTGTGAATTTGATTTTTTCAGGAGTTCAAAAGTTGATGGTACTGTTTTTGCTTTAGCTAGTGAATTAATAGCATTAGGTGCTGAGCATACCAAGGCTAGAGAGTACCTTTTTTTTTCAAAAAGCTTATCCTCTTTTCGTATAGCTTCTATTTTGGCACAAAATATGCAACTAAAAGAGAATGCGACATGTGCAGAAGTTACCATTACAACACAAGAGTTGGAGATGTGTGGAGCAACTTTACAAGAGTGTGTAGATTGGATGTATGAATGTTTACATGTGGTACATGTTACGCAGGTAAGCCTTTTAAAAAAAGATGAAAATAACAAAATTATAAAAACAATAAAGGATATATAAATTGAGAAGAAAAAATAATTCATCATTTGTGAGTTTATTTATTTTAGTAGCAATAGTTGCTGGAGCACTATTTGTCTACTTTTCACCAGTATTTGAACGTAATGCACCTCAAATAGAGATGCAAACAAATGGTTACTGGAATTTGAAAAAGCCCTTAAAACTTGTTATAAAAGATGATACAGGTTTACAGGCATATAAGGTCATTATGAGAACTGCAGAAGGTGATAAAGAATTAAAAGATGAAAGACTTCTCGTTCCTCAAAAAACTATAGAGATTGCACTTCAGGCACCACGTGATGCTTACAGACTTAAAGATAAAAATGTTCAAATTATTATTCAAGCACAAGATATTAGTAAATGGAACTTTTTTAAGGGAAATACTAGCATTAAAGTTTATAAACTTATAGTTGATAGAAAAAGACCACAAGTAAGTATTATAAATAACTCGTATAAAATTTCTCGAGGTGGTTCAGCTTTAGTTATTTTTAGAGTCGATGATGAGAATATTGATGAAATTTATATTGAATCCAACCATCAAAAGCATTTTAAAGCACAGCCTTTTTATAAAGAAGGGTATTATATAGCTCTTCTGGCGTGGCCTGTTGTTGATAGCAGTTTTAAGGCAACAGTTGTTGCAAAAGATTTTGCTGGAAATGTTGCAAAATCTTATGTACCACTTTATTTGAAAAACAGACACTATAAAGTTTCAAAAATCAACCTTTCTGATAGATTTTTAAATGGTAAAATTTATGATTTAGCTGAAGAGTTTGAAGAGACTCAAGGGGTAGAAGACAAGTTAAAACAGTTTAAAATTATTAATGAAGATGTACGTGCTAAGAATGAAGAACTTATTCATAAAATTACTTCTGTTGTTCCTGATGAGATGATAAGTGATTTTAAAATGAATAGACTCTATCCTCTTAAAAATGCAAAAGTTGTTGCACATTTTGGTGATCATAGAAAGTACTACTATAAAGGAAAATACATTAGTGAAGCTTACCATTTGGGACTTGATTTAGCGAGTTATGCAATGGCACCAATTAAAACACAAAATAGTGGTAAGGTTGTTTTTGCTGATTTTAATGGTCTTTATGGAAATATGCCTGTTATATCTCATGGTTTGGGACTTTATACTCTTTATGGACACTGTTCAAGTATAGAAGTTTCTAAGGGTGAAGAGGTGTCTCCTGGAGAAAAAATAGCAAATACAGGAAAAACAGGTTATGCTATGGGAGACCATTTACATTTTGGTGTTTTAGTACAAGGTGTCGAGGTACGTCCACAAGAGTGGATGGATAAAAAGTGGATGAAACTTAATATTAACAATATTATTAAAGCTGCTAAAAAAATAATAGATAACAGATAAAGGTGTCTTATGTATCAAACAACTATAAAAAAAGCTGTAGAACTTGTGGGAATAGGACTTCATAAGGGTTCACCAGTAAAACTTCGTTTAGAACCACTAGAGTCTAACAGTGGTATCGTTTTTTATCGTAGTGATGTAGGGGTTTCTATTCCTCTTGTTCCTGAAAATGTTGTTGATACAAAGATGGCTACAGTAATAGGTAAAGATGGGTTTGTTATTTCAACGATAGAGCACCTTCTTTCTGCTGTATATGCTTATGGTATAGATAATCTTCGTGTGATTGTTGATGCTGATGAAGTACCTGTAATGGATGGTAGCAGTGCAAGTTACTGTATGCTTTTAGATGAAGCTGGTGTTGTTCAGCTTGATGTCCCTAAAAAAGTGATGGTAATTAAAAAAGATGTAGAAATTCATGAAGGTGATAAATATGTTAAGCTTTCACCTTCTCCTGATTTAAATTACGATTTTACTATTAAATTCCCACACCCTGTTATAAAAGAGCAGACATATGTACTGAAATTTACAAAAGAGAGTTATAAAAATGAGATTTCAAGAGCTCGTACGTTTGGCTTTTTACATGAAGTACAGTACTTGCGTTCAAAAGGTTTAGCTCTTGGTGGTTCTTTAGAAAATGCTGTTGTATTAGATGAGAAAAAAGTACTTAATCCTGAAGGTCTACGTTATGATGATGAGTTTGTTCGACATAAGATTCTCGATGCTATAGGTGATATGAGTCTTATAGGAATGAACTTTGTTGGAAATTATGAAGCCTTTGCAGGAAGTCATGATTTAAATCATAAACTTACTTTAGAACTTCTCAAGAATCCTGAAAACTATGAGGTAGTAGAACTTGTTGGTGAAAAAACAAAAGAGTTAGAAAAAGCTTATGCCTAAAAAGAATGTAACTGTTTTAGTTCTTGCTTTAAGTTCTCCTATTTATATAGGTATTTACGAAGATAATGAACTCATCGAAAAGATAATATCAGAGGAAAAAAGTTCAGAAGTTCTTCCTTTACTTTTTGAAAAAATTTTAAAAAAGTATGAGATTAAAAAACTTCTTTATGCAAATGGACCAGGAAGTTTTATGGCTATAAAAATAGCCTATATTTTTTTACGCTCTTTAAGTGTTCTTAAAAAGATACCTCTTTTAGCAACAGATGCTTTTTATTTTAATGAAAATAGACCTATAAAAGCGATAGGAAAGCTATACTTTGTTAAAATCCAAGAAGATATAAAGACTCAAAAATTTGATACACCTCAAGAGGTACATTTCTCATTACCAGAGAAATTAGATGAGTCTAAATTTACAAATATTGCAACACCACTTTATAAAATAGGTGCTGTAGGATAGGAAAAATGAGTGACAATTAGTGTACCAGCTACTTCTGCAAACTTAGGACCTGGGTTTGATACACTCGGGCTTGCAGTTGATTTACGAAATAAAGTAGAGTTTCATCCATCAAAGTTTTTTAGTGTAAGTATTAAAGGGGAAGGGGAGAATAATCCTCGTTTAAAAGGGAATAACCTTTTTATCTCTATATTTAATGAACACTATTCCCGTTTAACAAAGAAAAAGCAAAATTTTAAATTTACTTTTTATAATCAAATACCTATGTCACGAGGACTAGGGAGTTCATCAGCTGTAATTGTTGCAGCTATCTCTTCGGCACATGAAGCAGCAGGTATTCGTGTTTCAAAGAGAAGAATTTTAAATCATGCTTTAGTGTATGAACCACATCCTGATAATATAACACCAGCTGTAATGGGTGGTTTTAATGTTGCAACTTTAGAAAAAAATAAAGTGTTTTCTCAAAGAAAACATTTGCCTGATTATCTTAAAGCAATTGTGGTTATACCAAATAAACAGATGAATACATCAAAATCTCGTACGGTACTTCCAAAATCGTATTCAAAAGAGAATGCTGTGTATAATCTTTCACATTGTGCTTTGACAGTTGCTGCATTTTTTAATGAAGATTGGGAAATGTTAAAGTTAGCTGCACAAGATAGGTTTCATCAAAAAGCAAGAATGAAAACATTACCTGAACTTTTTGCTGTGCAAAAAACAGCATATGAAAGTGGTGCTTTAATGTCAGCACTTTCAGGAAGTGGAAGTACAATGTTTTCTCTTGTTTATGATGATGATGCAGCAATGATTGCAAATAAATTTAAGCAGAAATTTCCAGAATTTGGTGTGAAAATACTTGATTTTGATAATGATGGCTTAATAATAGAGCGATAAGCCTATTAAATAAAGTAAGATTTAGATATAATGGCAAAAAAATTTCATCAACCAACAAGAATGTGTGTTTCATGTAGAAGCAGACATCCACAATTTGAACTTAAAAGATTCAAGTGTGAAGAGGGGGAACTTTCTTCATATAACAAGGCCGGACGAAGTTTTTATTTATGTCAAAGTTGTCTCGATGAAGAGAAAAAACTTCAAAAAGCACTTATGCGTCAATGCAGAAGTGGAAATAAAGATAAACTTATGAATAAACTAAAGGAGATCATCACTGATGACAGAAAAAGTTAGAGTTAGCGAAATTGCAAAAGAGCTGGGTATCGCTTCTAAAGACGTTTTAGCAAAAGCTAAAGAGGTAGGTATTGAAGCAAAAGCTGCACAAAGTACAGTGACAATGGAACAGGCAGAGAAGATTGCCGATTATATTATGAATGGTAATGAGGCTAAGGCTCCAGCTAAGCCAAAGCCAACTGTAGTAAAAAAAGCTTCTCAAAAAACTGAAAAAAGTGATACTCCTGAAACAAAAACTCAAGAGGCACCTCAAAAGGCTAAGGAAGAAACGAAAACTTCAGAAACAAAAGAAGCTCAAGAAAGTTCAAAAGTGAAAGAAGAGGTTGCACCTTCAAAAGAGGTAAAATCAGAAGAAACACCTAAAGAAGAAGTAAAAGAGGCTCCTGAAAAAGAGGAGAAAAAAACTCCAAAAACAACTTTAAAAGTGGTGACACCTTCAGCAAGACCATCTATTAAAAAATCTGGTCTTAAAATTGTTAAGAAGAAAAAGCCAAAGGTAGAAGAGAACTATTCTAGACCTCAAAAACAGGCAAATGTTTCTTCATACGGAAAAATGAGTGAAGAAGTTTTAGCTGAACTTGCTAAGAAAAAGAAAAACACAACGAAACAAGCACCAACATCAAAGAAAGATCAAGGAAAAAAACTTGATATTTTTGGTGGCAGTATGGCTGAAGTTACGATGGATATGGATGATCAAGTTGTTCTTCTTGACCTTAATGCAACAGAAAGAGCTCAAATTGTAGCTGAAGAACCAAGAAAACCTCGTCAACCAAGACCAGCAGGTAGAAATGGTAACAAAAAACAAGCTCCTCGTGGAAGAAAAGTTTCTCGTGATAAACGTAAGAAATATACAAAAGAACGTCAAACTGATGAAGTTGTAACACATGTTGAAATTCCTGAAGACATTCGTGTTTATGAGTTTGCAGAAAAACTTAAACGCCCTATGAGTGATATCATCAAAGTTCTTTTTGATCTTGGTATGATGATGACAAAAAATGACTTTCTTGGAAGTGATGAGATTGAGATTTTATCTGAAGAGTTTGGTGTTGAAGTAACTATCATTGATCCAAAAGATGAATTTAACTATGTTGTTGAAGAAAAAGTTGATGAGGATCCAGATGCAGTTGAAAGACCTCCTGTTATCACAATAATGGGTCACGTAGATCATGGTAAAACTTCACTTCTTGATGCTATTCGTAAAGCGAAAGTTGTTGATGGTGAAGCTGGTGGTATTACACAACATATTGGTGCATATACTGTTAATCAACATGGTAAAGATATCACTTTTATCGATACTCCGGGACACGCAGCATTTTCACATATGCGTCAAAGAGGTACAGATATTACAGATATCGTCATTATTGTTGTTGCTGCTGATGATGGTGTAAAACCACAAACACTTGAAGTTATTAAGCTCGCTAAAGAATCTGGAAAACCAATTATTGTAGCACTTAATAAAATGGATAAAGAAACAGCAAATCCTGATTTAGTAAAAGGTCAAATGGCTGAGCAAGGTATCTCTCCTGTTGATTGGGGTGGAGATGTTGAGTTTGTACCAGTTTCAGCAAAATCTGGAATGGGGATTGATGACTTACTTGAAAATATTCTTTTAACTGCTGAAGTTCTTGAACTTAAAGCAAATCCTAATGCACCGGCAAAAGCTGCTGTTGTTGAATCATCTCTTGAAAAAGGGCGTGGTGCTGTTGCAACTGTAATTGTACAAAATGGTACATTGAAAATTGGAAACAATGTAGTTTGTGGTAGTGCATACGGTCGTGTAAAAGCTCTTATCAATGATATGGGTAAAAACATTAAAGAGGTGACACCTTCTCATACTGCTGTTGTTGTTGGTCTTAATGAAGTTCCAGCTGCTGGTGAGATTATGATGGCAATGGAGAGTGATAAAGAGGCAAAAGAGTACGCACAAAAACGTAAAGAGTACGAAAGACATAAAGAACTTTCTAAATCTACGAAGTCTACTCTTGAAGATATGACTGCAATGATTGCTGAGGGTAAACTAAAATCTCTTAAAGTTGTACTTAAAACTGATGTTCATGGTTCTCTTGAAGCTATTAAAGGTTCATTAAGTGAGCTTAGAAATGATGAAGTTAAAATTGATATCATCTCAAGTGGTGTTGGTGGTATTACTGAGAGTGATGTAGAACTTGTTGCTAACTCTGAAAACTGTGTACTTCTTGGATTTAATGTTCGTCCAACAGGTTCTGTAAAAGCATTGGCAAAACAAAGAAATGTAGATATTAGAACATACTCTATTATCTATCAACTTCTTGATGATATGACAATGATGTTAACAGGTATGATGGCACCGAAATTTACTGAAGAAAATACAGGTCAAGCAGAAGTACGTGATGTATTTAAATCACCTAAAGGTATGGTTGCTGGATGTGTTGTTGTTGATGGTAAACTTATTCGTGGTGGACTTGTTCGTGTTATTCGTGAGGGTGTTGTAGCCTTTGAAGGTGAACTTGTATCACTTCGTCGTTTTAAAGATGATGTTCAAGAGGTTGGTAATGGTTATGAGTGTGGTGTTATCATCTCTAACTATGAAGATGTTCAAGTTGGTGATGTTATTGAAACATTCAAAAAAGTTGAACAAAAAGCTGCTCTCTAGTAATGACAGAAGCACAGATTAAACTCAAGAGAACAGAGTCTGTTCTCGCTGAGATTATACCTGAAGCACTTGCACAGCTTAATGATGCAAGACTCCATGAGTTGAGTGTTATAGAGGTAAAGTGTTCTCGTGGTCGTAGTGATGCGAAAGTTTATATAGATCCTACAGGATTTTCTGAAGAGGAAAAAAGGGTTTATCTTAAACAACTTCGTAAAGCAAGACCTATTATAGAGAATCATTGTTTGAAAGATCAAGGGTGGTATCGTTGTCCAAAGCTTACCTTTGAGTTTGATGAACAACTCAAAAAATCACAAACTATTGAAGATCTTTTTAAAAAAATTGCAAAAGAAAGAGGAGAAGAGGGATGAGTTTACAAAATGATATTAAAGCAGTTGTAAGTTCTGTTGGTTTAGAACTTTACGATACTGTTGTTGTCAATGAATTTGATGAAACTATTTTTCGTGTAAGTGTTATCTCTCCTGAATTTGAAGATGGTAAACGTAAAAGTGTTCCTCTTGAACAGTATGTAGAACTTACTCATCTTCTTTCACCTCTTTTAGATGTAACACCTCCTGTTTCTGGGGAGTATAGACTTGAAGTTGGTAGCCCTGGAATTGAAAGAAAACTAACTACAATCGATCATTTTAAAAAGTCTATAGGGGAGAAAGTCTCTCTTGTAACGGCAGATAAAGATAAAATCAGAGCTATACTCAAAGGTGTAGAAGATAACAAGTTACTTCTTGAAAATGAGGAAGAGAGTTTTTCTGTTGATTTTCACGATGTAAAAAAAGCAAAAACCTACTTTGAATGGTAATAGATAGTAACTTTTATATGTCACTTGCTTTGCAAGAGGCATGGAAGTATCAGGGATTAACTTATCCAAATCCTGCTGTTGGTTGTTGTGTTGTTGGGCAAAATGGTGAAATTTTAGCTGTTGAAGCACATCACAAGGCAGGGGAGCCTCATGCTGAAGTAAATGCTTTAAAGATGGCATACTATAAGCTTACACAAGATGACTATATCTTGGCACTTCAAGATTCTATTGATATACATACCCACCTTTTAAGTAATCATAACAATATTTTTCAAAATGTACAACTCTATACAACTTTAGAGCCATGTTCCCATTTTGGAAAAACACCCTCTTGTGCAAATCTAATTGCCGAACTTGGCATAAAAGAGATATTTGTTGGTTCTAATGATACTAATAAACAAGCAGCTAATGGGAATCTCATTCTTTCTATGAATAATTGTACAGTATATACTGAGATTATGAAAAAAGAGTGTGATGCTTTACTCTACCCATTTCAAAGAACGCTTGAGAAACAATTTGTCTTTTTTAAATGGGCACAACGCTTAAATGGAACAACTGATGGTGGGATTATAAGCTCTCAAGAATCTCGTAAACATGTTCATGCTATGCGTGATGTATGTGATCTTTTAGTTATTGGTGGCAATACTGTTCGTGAAGATAGACCTACTCTTGATGCAAGACTTGTCAACGGAAAAGCACCCGATATTTTGATACTTTCAAGAGAAAAAGAGTTTGATAAAACAATTCCCCTCTTTGATGTTGCAGATAGAAAAGTTTTTATAGCTGATAACTTAGAAAAAATTAACGAATATAAAAACATTATGATAGAGGGTACAGAGAATCTTTATAAGCTTACATGTAAGGTTGTTGATTACCATTTATGTTATGTTGCACCAAGTTTTGGTGGAGATAATGGGTTTGGTAGTACAGAAGATAAATTTGAGATTTTAAATCTAGCCAAAGAGAGCCAAGATATAATTATGTGGATGAAAAGGATAAAATAGTATGAGCCAACAAGAAACAAATAAACAAGAAAAAATTGTCTCTATGTTTGATGATATTGCTCCAACATATGACACAGCAAATCGTGTTATGAGTATGGGTGTTGATATATCATGGAGAAAAAAAGCATGTGATTTAGCTTATAACTACTATGGAAAAAAAGAGATTGATAAAATCGTAGATGTTGCATGTGGTACGGGTGATATGATGGGGTTTTGGCAAAAACAAGCACAAAAAGCTGGTGTAGAAGTGAAAGAACTTGTAGGAGTTGATCCATCAAATGGTATGGTGGATGTTGCTCGTAAAAAATTTCCAGAGTTTCATTACCATATAGCAAAAGCAACAGAGATACCTTTAGAAGATGCGAGTGCAGATATTATCAGTATCACTTACGGTATACGTAATGTAATGGAAAGACAAGAAGCATTTTATGAGTTTAATAGAGTGTTAAAGCAAGATGGCCTTGTTGTGATTTTAGAGTTTATGAAAGATGAAAATAAAAACATACTCAAAAAAATCAGAGATATTTATATGCACAAAATTCTCCCTTATGTTGGTGGTTTTATCTCTAAAAACTTAGAAGCATATACTTATTTACCAGATTCTATAGAAAATTTTGTAACTATTCAGGGGATGCAAGCAGAACTTGAAAAAGCTGGTTTTGAGATGTTGCATACTCAAAGTTTTTCTATGGATATCTCCACACTTATGATTGCAAGAAAAAAATAATTCTACTGTATTATAGATACAATCATGTATCTATAATATTTCCACTTAACTTTCAAAATGATACATAAACTCAAAAAATTCAGTAAAAAAATTGGTCATGGACTTAAACAAGAGTATAAAGAAACCAAAGAGATTCCAACCCATATAAAAAATAAAGAGTATAAAAAAGCTTTTCATCAGATAGGGGATATTGGAAAAATGACTTTTTTATCAGTACTCTGGATACTTCCAGGTGGAGGGATTGTGAGTGCTACTTTGTTAAAAGTTTCTCATAAATTTCGACCAAGTGCTTTTCAAAAAAAGAGGGGAGAAAGAAAAAAGTGGAAAAAAAACTCAATCAAGCACAAAGGCGAGATTGAGTCAAAGAGGTAGTAAAAGAGATTTACCCTTGAAGTGAAGAGAGTTGCTCTAGTACTTTTTCCCTTTTTGCTTGAGCTTCTGCAAGTGCTGTACGGTTTTTCTCTAGTACATCAGCAGGAGCATTGGCTACAAAGCGTTCGTTATTTAACATACCATTGAGTTTTCCTATCTCTTTTTGCAACTTCTCATCTTGTTTTGTGAGTTTGTTGATGATAGGTGCAAGATCTATAGAGTCTGTTGGTATAAAAGTTTCACATTTATCTGCAATATCACTTACAGCATTATCTACTTTCTCTTCAGTAAAAAGAACTTCTGTTACTTTTGCAAGTTTCGCGATGAACGGTGTCATCATCTCTTTGTCTTTTTCGCTGATACCATCAATTTTTACATATGCTTTTTCGATTTTTTGGTTTGCCATATCAACAAGTACTTTTGCACGGCGAATAGATACAATAGCATCCATAATGATTTCAAATTTTGCTTCCTCTTTACGTTGTTTTACTTTATGAGGGAATTTTTTAATCATAATAGATTCGCCATCTTCTAAAGTTGTTCCACTGAGTTGGTGGTAAAGATGTTCTGTAATAAATGGCATAAATGGATGTAAAAGCTTCATTGCCTCTTTAAAGATAGCACCAAGCTCTACGATAGCACCTTTGTCAGCTTTACTAAGTTCAATACCCCAGTCACAAAACTCATTCCATAAGAAACGGTACATTGTAAGTGCTGCATCATTAAACTTATATTCATCTAAATAGGCACGAACCTCTTTTGTTGCAAAGTTTAAACGGCTCATCATATAGCGACCTAAATCACTCTCTACACAAAAGCCACTTAAATCAGGGAATGTATCTACATTCATTTGAAGATATTTTGTAGCGTTGTAGAGTTTATTTGTAAAGTTACGGTTAAGTTCAAGTTTCTCTTGACTCATTCTGATGTCACGCCCTTGTGCTGCTGAAATAGCTAAAGTAAAGCGTAAAATATCTGCTGAGTATTTGTTAACCATATCAAGAGGGTCTATTACATTTCCACGTGATTTTGACATTTTTTGACCATGCTCATCTCGAACAAGTGCATGAAGATAGATGTCGTTAAATGGAAGCTTACCGTTGAAATGTTCCCCCATCATCATCATTCTTGCAACCCAGAAGAAAAGGATGTCAAATCCAGTAATGAGAAGTGTATTTGGATAAAAATCTTTCATATCATCTGATTTGAAAAGTTTATCCATCTCTACATCACCATTACCCCAACCAAGTGTAGAAAATGGCCATAGAGCAGAACTAAACCAAGTATCAAGCACATCAGGGTCTTGTGTAAAGTTTTTGCTTGCACATTTTGGACAACTCTCAGGGTGCTCTTCTTGAGATGCAAATTCATGTCCACACTCATCACAGTAAAATACAGGAATTTGGTGTCCCCACCAAAGTTGACGAGAGATACACCAGTCACGAAGCTCTCCCATCCATGAGTTATACGAGTTAATCCAATGAGGAGGGAAGAATTTTGCTTCACCATCATTTGTTTTTTGTATAGATTTTTCAGCAACCTCTTTACGAACAAACCATTGTTTAGAGATATAAGGCTCAACCACATTTTTACATCTGTAACAATGTCCAACTTGGTGTTTATGATCTTCTATTTTAACAATAAAACCCTCTTCATCGAGGCGTTTTACGATGATATCTCTTGCTTCAAGACGCTCTAGCCCTTTAAACTCACCAGCGTAGTCATTGAGAATACCTTTTTCATCAAAAACAGTGATAAATTCTAAATCATGACGCTTTCCAACTTCGTAGTCATTTTGGTCATGGGCTGGTGTTACTTTTACTACACCAGTTCCAAATTCCATATCAACGTGGGTGTCAGCGATGATTTTTACTGTTCTTTCAAGGAGTGGAAGTTGAATCTCTTTTCCTATGATATCTTTATATCGTTCATCATCAGGATGTACCATAACAGCAGTATCGCCGAAGTATGTTTCAGGACGAGTTGTTGCAACCTCTACAAAACCACTGCCATCAGCAAAAGGGTATTTGATGTGGTAAAATTTTCCATCTTCCTCTTCGTGCTCTACTTCAATGTCTGAAAGTGCTCCATCGTGTGTACACCAGTTTACCATATAGTTACCACGAACAATAAGTCCCTCATTGTAAAGATGAACAAACGCTTCACGAACAGATTTTTGAAGTCCCTCATCCATAGTAAATCGCTCACGCTCCCAAGCAGGGCTTACACCCATTTTACGGAGTTGTTCAGTCATAATTCCAGCAGATTCTTCTTTCCATTTCCAAGCACGTTCCAAGAACGCTTCACGACCAATCTCCTCTTTTGTTGTTCCTTCTGCAAGGAGTTGTTTTTCTACAACATTTTGTGTAGCGATTCCTGCATGGTCTGTCCCTGGTTGCCAAAGTGTTTTATAGCCATCCATTCTTTTGTAACGAGTGATGATATCTTGGAGTGTAAATGTAAGTGCATGCCCTATATGCAGACGCCCTGTAACATTTGGTGGTGGCATCATGATTGCGAAGTTTTTTCCCTCTTCTTGAATCTCTTTGTTGCCATCTACTTCAAAGTATTTACGTTGTTCCCAAATGTGGTAATATTTGTTTTCTATCTCTTGTGGATTGTATTTGTTATCTGACATATAATCGCCTTAAAATCTATGATTTAAAATTTCGCGATTATATCTAAAATGTGGTTATAAAAAGATTAGATACCTTTGACTCGTTTTTTAATAGATATTTTATCTACATACATATTTTTATCTGCTCGTTCAATGACACTATCAAGTTCTTCCCCTGTTGTAAAACTTGTTAGACCAAAAGAGAAACTAACGCGAAAGGTTGTCTCATGTGCTTTAAGCTTTTTTGCAATGATATGTTCTCTCATCTCATTGAGTAGTTTTTTTGCCTCAGTAAGTGTTGTATGATGATCAAATAGGAGTAAAAACTCATCACCACCATAACGCACTGCTTCTGCTGAGAGTTTTTTAATTTGGTTTGCTATAAATATAAGTACTTTATCACCAATAATATGGCCATGAGTATCGTTGATTTGTTTAAAATAGTTTAAATCAATGATAGCAAGAGTACCTACTTTGTTAAAGGTTTCTGTTTCTTTTTGTAAGAAATGATCGTGGAGCCATTTTCTATTATATATTTGAGTGAGTTCGTCTTTGTACACAGAATTTTTAAGCTTTTCTATTTCATCTTTAAGTGCAAGTGTCTCTTTTAAAATACTACCAAGAATAGAATCATCTTTTTCTTTAATAGCATCTATTGCTTTTGATGTGTTGTCACTTAAAAAATGAACACTCTTGGAAGTTTGTTCTTGAAGTTGTGTAAGATTTTCACATTCTATTTTCATAAGATCGTGAGCAAGTGCTTTTTCATCTTCAAGATTTTGCTTATGTTGGGTTGCAAATTCATTAAAAATTGATGCATAAATACTAGGTGTAACAACAGAGAGTCTATCTATAGAGTTTTTAGTTTCATTAGAGACAATCTCTAACATTTTTTTATCTATGGGCATATCACTCCTTTTTTACATGTAAGCTATATTAGCATAGATAAATTTAAAACATTCTATGAGATTTTCTTAAAAATCAAGTATAATGCCATCTTCAAAAATTTCAACTAGGAGGGAGTTATGCCATTATCTCGTTTAAATGAACAACAATATGCTGCTGCTACCTCCAGAGCAAAACAAAATCTTATTATCGCTTCAGCAGGGACGGGGAAAACATCGACTATTGTAGGGCGTATAGCCTATCTTCTAAACAATGGTATTGAACCCCATGAGATACTTTTACTTACTTTTACTAACAAAGCTGCACAAGAAATGGTTGCAAGAGTTGGGGAGTATTTTGGTGCACAGATAGCTAAAAAAATAGATGCAGGAACCTTCCATGCTGTGAGTTACAGATGGTTGAAAAAAAAAGAGAAACGGGTAGTTTTGAAACAACAAAGGGAGTTAAAGACACTATTTCGTTCTGTTTTTGAAAAGCGTTCTTTTGGACATATAGACGCAGAAGTCACCCCTTATGGTGGAAATTACCTCTATGATGTGTACTCTTTTTATCAAAATACTGAACTTGAAAGAGATTTTGAAAGCTGGTTGATTCAAAAGTATCCTGAACATGAACTTTTTGCGATGATTTATGCTGATATTGTTGATGAGTTTGAAGCATTAAAAAAAGAGTATGGTTTTGTAAACTTTAATGATTTACTGCTTCATTTTCGAGAGATGTGTAAGATGGAAGATTTAGGATATAAAGAGGTACTTGTTGATGAGTACCAAGACACCAATGCACTTCAAGGTACCATTATCGAAGCGATGAATCCCCCCTCTTTGTTTTGTGTGGGAGATTATGACCAGAGTATTTATGCTTTTAATGGTGCTGACATTAATATCATCGCTTCATTTACGAAAAAGTATCCAGATGCTGTGGTCCATACCCTGACAAAAAATTATCGCTCTTCACAAGCTATTCTTTCCCTTGCTAATAAAGTGATAGAGATTAATGAACGCATTTACCCTAAAAAGCTTGAGGTTACAAGAACTCACAACATTCATACTCCAGTACTTCTTGCTTATGATGAGCTTTTTGATCAGTACCATGGCGTTGCTGCTAAAATTCAAGATAGCCAGACACCTCCTGAAGAGATAGCTGTTATTTTTCGTAACAACTCTTCAGCTGATGGTATAGAGGTTGGTTTACGAGAATTAGGGCTTACATGTAAGCGTAAAGGGGGAACAAGTTTTTTTGATTCAAGAGAGGTTAAAGCTGTTTTAGATTTGTATACTTTACTTGTTAATGAATCAGATATGATGGCTTTTATTCACCTCTTTGAATTTGCAAAAGGGATAGGGAGTGCCATGGCAAAAGAACTCTATATAGCTTTAAAAACACTTGGACATGGAAAGCTTTTTTATGGACTTTATGCTGCAGATGAGTCCATAAGTAACCCGTTTGAGAAACGAAAGCTTAATAGACAGTTAGGGCTTTTTGATGATTTTTTAGAACTTGGTGCTGTAGGAAAATTTGCAAAGCTTGGTTTTGAGCCTAAGTTTATGAAAAATCCTATCTTAAAACATCCAAAACTTACAAAAGAGAATGCTACTTTTTTACACCATTTTTATATACTATTTCGTGATTTAAAAGGTATCAAACAGCCAAAAACAGTGGTAAGAAAAATAGTACAGTCACAACTTTTTTCCTACATTGTTGATATTTTGACGACAAAAAGAGCATTGCAAAAGGATGGAAGCATTGATGAAAAACTTAAAGAGGAGTCTAAAACTCGTATAGCACGTAAAATGTTACTGCTTCAAGAGTTGGCAACCCCTTATAATGAACATGAACGTTTTTTAAATGCAATGATTTTGGGCTCTTCTGATTTGACACAAGGGGAGGGTGTAAATCTTTTAAGTGTTCATGCAAGTAAAGGGCTTGAGTATAAAGAGGTGTATGTAGTTGACTTGATGGATGGTCGTTTTCCAAATCGAAAACTGATGCAAAGGGGTGGAAGCCTTGATGAAGAGCGACGTCTTTTTTATGTTGCTGTTACACGGGCAAAAGATATTCTTTATCTAAGTTATGCAAAATATGACAAAGTAAAAAAACAAAATTTTGTGCCAAGTCAATTTCTTTATGAAGCTGGTTTGGTTGTTAAAGATGAAAGCTATAGAGAGCTTGTGATGAAAGAGGAAAAAGAGGAAGAGTAGATGATGCAACTAAGTGTTTCAGCCTTAAATGAGCAGATAAAACATCTTTTAGAAGAGAGTTTCTCTCGAGTTTTGGTGGAGGGGGAGCTTTCTCGCATCACTTTTCATAATTCAGGGCATATTTACTTTACCCTCAAAGATAAGGACTCTGCTATAAGTGCTGTGATGTTTCGTGGAAATGCGAGTAAACTAAAATTTCGCCTTGAAGAGGGGATGAAAGTTATTATAGATGGAGCTATCACTTTATATAAACCTCGTGGAAGTTATCAAATCAACTGTTTTAGTATTGAGCCATCAGGACAAGGTGCTTTGGCATTAGCGTACGAACAACTGAAACAAAAACTTTCTCAATCTGGTTACTTTGCACCTGAGAGAAAAAAACAACTTCCTCAATTTCCATCTCGTATAGCACTTATAACCTCTGCCACAGGAGCAGCATTGCAAGATATGTTACGTGTTGCTCAAAAACGATACAGACTTTTAGAAATAGATATTTATGATGTGTTGGTTCAAGGAGAAGGTGCTTCTTTTGCAATTGCAAAAGCGATACAAACTGCTGATAAAGCAGGGTATGATGTTTTGATTGTTTCACGAGGTGGAGGAAGTATAGAAGATTTATGGGCTTTTAATGAGGAGAGAGTAGCTGATGCTATTTTTATGGCTTCAACCCCTGTTATCTCAGCTGTTGGGCATGAGATAGATTGGCTCATTAGTGATTTTGTAGCAGATATGCGCGCTCCAACACCAAGTGCAGCTATGGAGATGTTACTTCCAGATACAAATGAACTGCTCTTACATGTAGATAGTTTAAACTCACAATTAACACAACGAATACAACAAAAAATATATAATGCAACACAAGAGTTACAACATTTGAAAAAAAGTTATATACAACACTCTGCGATGCAAAAACTTCAAGAAAAAAAAGAGGAAATAGCACAACTTAAAGAGCGATATACACAACAAATAAATTTTATTTTAACTTCTAAACAAAGGGCTTTAGAAAGTGTAGCATCAGCATACCCTCAAACAATACACTCTCGTCTGAGTCTTGCTCAAAATCAACTCAATCATCTTCAAAGTATGTTACAATCCAACCATCCAAAATATAAAACAAAAAAAGGTTTTGCTCAGCTTGCACATAATCAAAAAGTGATCTCAATTGAAAGCTTACATGTAGGTGATATTTTTGAGGTTCAAAGTGAACGTGTCGTGGTGGAAGCAAAAGTACTTAATAAAAGGAAAATATAATGAACTATCCAGCATTTTATGATACAGTAGAGGCTATAAAACTGCAAGATCCACTTGCTTCTCTTTTGGGGGCTTTTGAAAAAGGTGAGTATGAAGTTTCTTACATAGAGGTTGTAAAAGCTGCAGGTCATTCCTGCCCAACAGTAGCAGGAGCCTATTTAATGACAGAGGCTGCACTCAAAGCTTTATATAAAGATGAAAGAGCTGTTAGAGGTATGATTGATGTTTCTTTTAAAGAGAAGATGCACGAGGGTGTTGCCGGAGTTATTGGTAATGTTGTCAGTCATATTACAGGTGCGACAGATAAAAGTGGTTTTAAAGGAATTGGTGGTAAGTTTGCACGTCACTCTTTGATGCATTTTGAAGCAGATATCACTTCATCAGCACGCTTTGTGCGTTTAGATACACAAGAGAGTGTTGAGGTAGTGTATGACCCTTCTTCTATTCCTGCAAGTCCTGAGATGATGCCTATAATGAAAAAAATGAATTTAGGTGATGCTTCAGCACAAGAGATAGCTTTATTTGGTCAGCTATGGCAAGAAAGAGTAGAAAAAATATTTCAAAATAAGGAGAATGTTCTTGAAATTCTTAAAAAGTAGTTTTTTAGCAGCTTTTGTGCTTGCATCTTCTTTAGGTGCACAAGATATACATGTAAGTGCCGGTTTTCATGATTTTGTTGTACAAGATATTAAAGATGATGGGGGTTTACATGGGATTCCAAGTGGAGACTCTCATACCTTTGGTGTAAATGTTGGAATTTGGGCGCAACATACAACACCAAGTAAGATAAATATTTTAGCAAAAGCAGAAATGTTTTTAGATAGAGATAAAGATGATTTAGATCCTGATCATTATCCTATTTGGTTTGATTTTTTAGTAGATGTTGATGGTCCACTATATAGTATAAATGAAAAAAACACTCTTGCTTGGTATGTATATATGGACAACCGACAAAATACAGTAAGTTGTGTAGAACGTGAAATTCGTCAGCAAATAGGGTTTGGTTATGTACATAAACAAAATAGTTTTGATATAGCACTTAATGCGTATGCAGGATTTTATTACATAGAGATAGATGATGATACTCCTGTAGCAAGAGATTATACACGACAAGAACTTGATGATGGTGAAGCATCTACAGCTTTTGAAGTAGAGGGTCATTATTATTTTAATAATACATTAGACATCTATGCAAGAGTAAGAAATTATTTTGCAAACACAGGTTTTGAAGAGTTAGAAACGAACTATGAATTTCAATGTAGTTATCATCCTAAAAAAAGTAGTTTTTTACGTGATGATGCAACCTTACATGTAAAGATAAAATATAATCAATATAACTTCGATAGATTTAATGTACACACATTAGATATGCTACCATGGGATAATGATATGCTGATTCAAGCATATGTAAGTATCCCTTATCAGTTTTAATTTAACGAAGTGAGAGTGCTGGAAAATAGGTATTTAAAATAACGGCTGTTGAAGCTGTAAGCTTCTTCATCAGTTTTGTAAAATCATCCTCTTGATTCCAGTGCGCTTCTTCAACTCCACTCATATGTACTAGCATCTCTTTTGCTGTATATTTAACTCCTAAAGTATCAATAAGTCCAACTTTTTGAGCTTGAAGGGCTGTAAAAATATGTGCGTTTGCATAAGCATCTCTTTTTTTATACTCCAGATTTCTAGCTGTTGCAACATCTTTTGTAAACATATCATATGTTCCTTGAATAACTTTGTTAAGTTCTTTGATTTCATAGTTTTTCCAAGGTCTATCGGGTGTTCCTATCTGTTTGTATTTTCCAGCTTGAACAACTTGTGTTTTTATACCCACTTTTTTCATAAGACCACTTAAATCGGCTCCTTGCATAATAACACCAATACTTCCTATCATACTTCCAGGATTGGCAACGATTTTATCAGCCCAAATACTTGCATAATAACTTCCACTAGCCATGGTTCCTGCAGCGTAAGCAACAACAGGTTTGAGTTTATTAAGTCTTTTGATAGCGTAAGCTATTTCTACTGAGGGAGCAACAGCACCACCAGGTGAATCTACGGTAAAAAGAACCCCTTTTATGGAATTGTCTTTTGCTGCTTTGTTGATTTGGGCTACAACCTCTGAAGCATCCATAATAGTTCCCAAGAGCTTAATCTCTTGAAGATTGTTGGAATGAAGTTCATCTTCTCCTGTTGGAGCAAATAGGATAATAAGCAAGAGTAAAAAAAGCATTGCTTTAAAATGATTTTGAATATAATCTATGGTTTTTGCAATAGGTGAAAATATTTTTTTAAGGAGTTCCATTAGAAATTCTCCCCTTTTTCAAGTTTTCCATTAATATATACTTGACAAATAGGGTAACGGTGTAGTAAAAGATGTAGAGGTAGTTGCTCATTTGGTTCATTTTGTAAATCTATAACAAGCATATCAGCATTTTTCCCTTCAGCTATCTCTCCTGTATTTAATCCAAGTGCTTTTGCAGCTTTGATGGTGACACCATCTAAAAGAGCTTTTGCAAAAGGAACAAGTGGCGCTTCATCATGCATAAAAAGTGAAATTTTCATCTCTTCAAAAAGATCAAGCCCATAGTTAGAACTTAAACCATCTGTTGCTACTATCCAAGGAATCTTTTTCTCTTCAAGAGCATCAATATTTAAAGTGCCATTACCTAAAAGACGATTAGAGATAGGACAGTGGATAACAGTATGATTATGTTTAGAAAGTGTCTCAAGTTCATCGTCATTGAGTTTTACTGCATGAGTAAAGAGTGTTGGTACATCATTGAAGTGTTCCAAAAACTCTTTTGCATCACTAACATTTGTTTTTTGTTTGAGTAACTCTTCGAAAAATGGTTGAAAATCACCACTGCTATTGTCAAGCCATTCTCGTTCAGCATCACTTTCCATAAAATGAGCTGTAAGTTTAAGGTTTTCATTTTTTGCCATGGCTACAGCTTTTTTGATAAGAATAGGGTGCACAGAATAGGGTGAATGGATAGCAACAGCTGCTTCAAACCCTTCTCTTTGCACTTGTTTGCTTGCATCAAGGCGTGCAACAAAATCACCAAAAAGTGCATCTGCCATAGTTGCTTGAGAACCTATAAGTTCGTTGAAAAAAACAACATTTTGTTTTGCTTTTGCACATGCTTCTAAATCCATAGCCTGAGAACTAATAGCACCAAAAGTTGTGATACCCATCTCAAGCATTGTATCAATAGCTTTTGTCATGCAAGAAACACCACAATCATTGACTAAATCTGCTCTGTTATCTATGACACTGTAGAGCCAGTTTAAAAAGTTTCCATAGGTAAGCTGCGTTTTATTTCCAGAAAATTCTATATGTACATGGGCATTGATAAGCCCAGGCATTATTAATGAATGTTCTCTTAATGTTGTTACTTTCGCATGAGGATAAAGTTCTATAAGCTCTTCAAATGGAGCTATTTTTGTAATGGTTTTTTCAAAAGCTATAGCGAGTCCACTTGAGACTCTATCAGCTAACATGATGTAATGGGGTACAATTATTTGCATATCTTTCATCTTTAAAATTGAATTTGTAAAATTTAAACTATATTATGTTT
>Ga0256828_1000180_pt1 | contig 42795 bp, 54 predicted proteins | sample CV88metaG_FD_185993 | JGI IMG/M metagenome (GOLD analysis project Ga0256828, IMG submission 185993) | Hydrothermal vent microbial communities from East Pacific Rise, Pacific Ocean - CV88 | ecosystem: Environmental > Aquatic > Marine > Hydrothermal vents | place: Pacific Ocean: East Pacific Rise...
TTTTTCATTAGCTCTTTTTTCATTAGCTCTTTTTCTTGCACGAGTATTGTGCGACATTTTACCTTTTGCATTCATTGCTTTTCCCATTTGGAATCCTTTTTGATTAATTTGTATTGTAATTATACAAATAGTAAACTTAAAATATGTTTAAACTCTATTTGAAATTATAAATTCTTTATTTATTAATTCAATATTAAAATTTCTATTTCTGCAATATTGTTCTAATAAATATTCTTTTTCATCTTTTGTTTTTTTTGATAATGTTTTTAAAAAATTTTTTATATGTTCTTTTTCTTCATTATTAAAAATAGTTTCATTTATATATTTTATCATTTTTTATCCTTATTGATTAATTTATATTATTATATAATTTTTTTGTAAAAAAATATGTTCTTTTTATTTTTTTCAATATCCTTTAAGAAAGATATAATATAATATTATAAATTAATTTTAATATATAAATTATTATGTTGAACAATACTTTATCTTTTATAATTCTCAAAATTTGAGATATATATTTCGCTATAAAGAATATAGATATTTTTATGTTTTGTCATTTTTAACTTGAGTATTTTACTATAATTTATATAAGTTTTTTATTTTTATATATAATATATTTTCATAGTAGGAGATTAAAATAATGAATAATAATGATTTCGATTTAAAGAAATTACCATTATATGATGGAATAACACATATAAATATATATTCAAAAGCAGAAACTGAATTAGGTAGATTATTATCTAATTTATCTAATTTATCTGTTAAAATTCCTTCTATTGGAACATTTAAATGTTTAGAGGGTTATTGGTATTATTTAAAATGTGAACAGTTTTTATCATATAAAGAATTTGAAAAAATTAAAGATAATTTTTTTGACTTTAATGGATTTCAAGCAAAAAAATATGGCAAAGAAATTTTAGAAAATTTTTTTAAAGAAAAAAAATTAATTACTGATAATGAAATTCCTAATGAATTTAAAGATAAAATAAAATTGGCATTACAATATAAAATCAAACAAAATATTTATTTAGCAAAACTATTGGTAAATAGTGATTTACCTTTTTATCATTATTATTATTATGGTCAAAAGGATAATGCAAAAGTTATTTTTTTAAATCAATATGATTGGATTATTGATGAAATAGTTAGATTACGTTCTATTTTAAAAGATGTACAAAAGATGAAGAAATGATAGGTATTTTATCTGTATTGAGTTTAGGATTTTTTGAAAAATTTGCTATGTTATTTGCTACAAAGCAAAAGGAATATCAAGAAATTAAAATTATTAATAATTTTTTTATTATGTCTTTTATATTTTTTATTTATTCTTTTTTATATTATGAGAATCTGGATTTTTCTTTTTTTTATGATAGATTATTTTATTTAACTATTTTTGCTGAAAATGCAATTTTATTTATTGCTCTGAAAAATTATAATCAACAAAATAGTTTTACAGAAATTTCTTTTGCTGCTTTTTCTACTCTTTATTTAATTGTTTTTTTAAGTTATTTTTATAATTATGTATTTGATTTAGACACTGTTATGAAATCTCCTTATTCTACATTATCTGAGACTTTATTTTATAGTTTTGTTTTTTTTATATTAACTATTTTATATTTTTATGATAAATTACTATCGAACAAAATCAAACATCCCTTTCTTTTATTTTTATTTGCTATTTTTTTAGCTAATGGAATGTTTATGGCAGTTTCTGCTTTACAAAAATTTCAGGGAACTCTTGTTTATTCTTTTATTTTTTTAACAATGATTATACAACAATTATATTGGTATCAAAAAAAACATTCATTTAAAGATTTATATTCTAATATATCATTTAGTAATTCTTTTGAACAAAAAGAACATTTGAAAAATCAATTTTTATATACTTTTTTCTTTTTAATGACTTGGATTTTGTCTATTATTGGTGCATTTTTTTTAAAAGTGGAATTTTTTGCTATTTTTAAAAGAACAGGTGCGATTTTTGGTGCTATGATTATTGATAAATATATTTCTAAAAAAAATGTTGTTTTATTATTAAAAGATGTAATTATATTATTAATAATTTTATTTATTGGGGTTTATTTAACTTTTGTAAAAAATTGAAAATTTTGTATTTATTTTATTAGGAGTTTATTTTTTTACGTATTAGTTATTTAGAAAAGAGTCACAACAATTGTGACTTTTTTGCTATTGTTTATTGTTATTTTTTCTTTTATTTTTATGTGACTGATTTTTAAATTTTTTAATTTTTGTTAGTTGCACTTCAATTGTGTTTAAATCATTTATTCTTTCTTCTTTTATTCTTTTATATTTATCTATAACTTCTTTTGTTTTGTACTCTTGAGGCATTGTTTTTAATTCTACAATTTTTGTTTCTTTTTGTTCTTTTAATATTTCTATTTTTTTATTTAATTGATTTATTAAATATTTAAGTTCTGCTTTTGTTTGAGAACCATCTATTTCTGAATAATATTGTGTTTCATTACCTTCACCATATGTTTCTATATCTTCAATTAATTTTTCAAGTTCTTTTTCATATTGTTCTTTTTTATATAATAATTCATTTATTTTATAATTATAATTTTTTTCTATTTCATAAAGTTTTTGAACTATAAATATATTTTTATATTCATCTTCTGGGTTAGAAAGTTTTTTTTCATAAAAAATTTTCGATTCATTTAAAGCATTTAGATAGTTTTTCATTTCTTTTTCTGTCAAATTTTCTAATACTATTTTATATATATCTTCTATCTCATCATCTGACAAATATTCGTTTATATTTATTTCTATTTCTTCTCCATTTTCTTCATCTTCTGAATAAATTTTTATATTTTTTAATGATAATCTTTCTACTTCTTCATTTTCTATCAACTCTTTAAAATGAGTTTCCAATGATTCATTTAAATTTTCAAACTCTATATCATCTAATTTTTTAATTTTTGAGCCAAATCCTTCTCCACCATGATATCCTTCATATTCTTCTACATAATGACTTTTATGTTTAAGTTGTGCCATAAGACTTCTCCTATTTTTTATATATATTATAAACAATGTTTATTTAATTAAAAATAAGTGCTATAATTAGTATTAAAAAATAGGATTTATTATGAGAACAACTGATAATTATGTGTTTTTTTGGAAAGACAAATTAGCACAGTGGAATATGTTACCATTTGTAGATAAAAATAATATAAAATATAATTGTGCTGAACAATATATGATGGCAAAAAAAGCTTTATTATTTCAAGACAATGAAAGTTATCATAAAATTATGTCTGCTATACATCCAAGAGAACAACAGGCATTAGGTAGAAAAGTAAAAAATTTTAATCAAAAAATTTGGGATGCTAATGCAGTTAGTATAGTTTATCAAGGAAATTTGTTTAAATTTGAACAAAATAAAGAATTATTAGATTTATTAATTAGTACAGGTGATAAAATATTAGTTGAGGCTTCTCCATATGATAAAATCTGGGGTATTGGTTTATCAGAGGATAATAATGATATTTTAGATATTAATAAATGGAAAGGTCTTAATTTATTAGGATTTACATTAACTAATTTAAGAAATAATTATTTAAAAAAAAATTAATTAAACTAATAAAACTTTATAATTCATTTATAAAATTAATTAAGGTTTTTATTAAATGAATTATATTGGCTCAAAAATTAAATTAACTCCTTTTATCTATGATAGTATTATTAAATATGTTGATAATTTAGATGATAAAGTATTTTGTGATTTATTTGCTGGAACAGGTGCAATAGGAAAATATTTTAAAACGAAATGTTTAACCATTATATCTAATGATTTAGAATATTATAGTTATGTTTTAAATAAAAATTATATTGAAAATAATGATAGAAAATATATTTCTTTAAAATATATTGATTATTTAAATAATTTGAAAATAAAAGAAAATGGTTTTATATTTAAAAATTATTCTTTAGAAGGACATGGTGAAAGATTATATTTTAGTGATAAAAATGCTAAAAAAATAGATACTATTCGTATGGAAATAGAAAATCTTTATAAGAGTAAGGAAATTTCTGATAATGAATATTATTTTTTATTAGCTTCTCTTCTTGAAGCATCAGATAAGGTTGCTAATACAGCCTCTGTATACGGTGCTTATTTAAAAAAACTTAAAAAAACTGCTCTACAAGATTTAATTTTAAAACCTGCATTTTTTGATATTTATGGAAAAAATCATATTGTTTTTAACAAAGATGCTAATATTTTAATTAAAGAAATAGAAGGTGATATATTATATTTAGACCCTCCTTATAATCAACGACAATATGGTTCTAATTATCATTTATTAAATACTATTTCTTTATATAAAAATGATTTTGAGCCTAAAGGAAAAACTGGCTTACCAAATTATAATAAATCAGAATATTGTAAAAAAAATAATGTTTTAAATGTATTTGATGATTTAATTAAAAATGCAAAATTTAAATATATATTTTTAAGTTATAATAATGAAGGTTTAATGTCGGAAGAAGATGTGAAAAATATTATGTCTAAGTATGGCGAATATCATTTAGAAAAAATAGTTTATAAACGATTTAAAGCAGATAGTAATAGAAATAACTTAACTGATACTACATTTGAATATCTTCATGTTTTAATTAAAAATTAATCAATATTTAAGCCTTTTTTTGTTAAAATAATTATATATAAATAATTAAAGGAAAATTTTTGAATATTATAAATAATTTTTTAAATAGTGATAATTTATTGATTTTTTTTGCTATTTTTATTTCTGTATTAATATTTAAAGACTTGTTTAAAAGAAATATTTTTTTATATTCTATTTTTGTATTACCTGGAACTTTTTTACACGAATTGTCTCATTTTATTTTTTCTTTAGTGTTAAATGGAAAACCTCGCAAATTTTCTATTTTACCTAAAAGAACTGAAAGAGGATATAATTTAGGATATGTCACTTCACATAATATACGATGGTATAATGCTATTTTTATAGGTCTTTCACCATTTAGTTTGTTGATTTTATTTTATTATGGTTTATCTTTAATAACTATTACTACTGATTTATATATAATCATTTTATATTCTTATATTAATACTATTATATTAATTTCATCTATTCCTTCTACACAAGATTTTAAAGTCTCTTTTATTTCTTGGTTTATTTATTTAGTGTTTTTTTCTTTTTTAGTAATATATATAGTTCTTGACTTTAAATTATTTTCTTTATAATTAATTATAATTAAATAAAAAGGATATTTGATGAATAAACATGATTTTGATGATTTTAAAAATAGGTTAAAAGAAGTAATAAATAGTGAAGGAGATATGATTAATAATAATGGTGATAAAGTTACCAATTTATTAATTTCTATGTCTAAGAGATTAATAAAATTAATAGATGAATATAATAAATTAACTTCTGAATTAAATTATTATAAACCTAATTCTACAACAGCATCTGATTTCGAAAAAATTAAAAAGCTTCATAATAAAATTTCTGTATTTAAAAATAAAGATATTTTAGATATTTATGAATATGCTTCTCATATGAGTAACTTGAATATTGAAAAGTATATTGATAATAATGATGTTGATTATACATTTGTTTCTTCAGGAGATTTAGAAAAAGAATTACTTGCTGTTCATAGCAAAGAAATGTTTGTTTGGGTTATGATAGATGGTAAAAGAGTAGAATTGCATATACAATATGATGATGATGCTGAAATAAATGGTAAAATAGAATTAGAAATTGATAAATATAAGAATAAGCAATTACAAAAGTCAAATGAACAAAAGAAAAAGAAAAGAAAAATGACTATGTGAGTTTCATTTAATAATATCAAAGCTTCTTCCATTTAATGGTTGAAGCTTTTCATTAAATTTAATAAGGATATATTATAAATTTGTATTGAATCTATTTTTTATAATAAAATCTGCTTGTTTTTCAAAACTTGTTCTATATGTTGGATGATATTTAATACCTTCTCTTACAAATGTTTCTTTTTCTATTTCTCTATTCCATAATTTATATAATATTGGTATATACCAATCTTCTATTTTATCTGCTGTTTCATATATATCTATATTTGGTATTTTTTTATAATTTTCATCGTTATAAAGATTTTCTTTCATTGCTTTTAAAACTTTGTCAAATTGATATACTTCTCCTATTTCTTTATTTTGTTCTTTTATTAATAAATTTGTTTCAGGAGCAGGTTGTGTTGAACATGCAGATGTTAATATCATTAATGAAGTAAATGTGATTATTGTTGCTATTTTTTTCATATGAATCTACCTATTTTTATAATTTTTATATATTATAATTAAAAACATTTATATGTTCGTTTTTTATTAATAAAGTTTTAAGTTTATATATTGTATTATTTTATAAATTACAATGATAGGATTATGAATATGAAAAAAACTTATGAACAACGTTTAGAGGAAAGATTAAGAACTGCTGTATTTAAAAATAATAGTTTAAGCAAAAGTGAAATTGATATGGCAAAAATTTTTTTAAAAAAAACTTTTGGTGATAATATTCTTACATCAAAAGGAAAATTTAAAACTCCTTCTACTTGGAATATAAAATTATATTCACATTATCTTGTTTTACAGGACATGTTATATTCATTTGATATTGAAAGAATTTTTAATATTGATGAACAAAATAAATTAATTGCTATTGTAAAACAGGCATTTATTATGAAGTCAATCATTTCAGATAATGATGAAAAAAAATATTTTGCTGTTCGTGAAGAAACTATTAAATATTTTAAAGAGGCTATATTTCAAAAAAATCCTCATGGAAAATTTATTTATAAAAGTAATAAAATGAGTATTAGAGTTTCTTTTAAACAAAAAACTGTTTCTATTAAAGAATATAAAACTGGAACTATTTATATCAAAGATATTGATTTAGATGAGCTTGATTTATTTCCAACCATTAAGGCTTTAATTTAATTCTTTCTTTCTATAAAGTTATTGTATTTATATATTAAATATAATAACTTTATTCCATAAATAAAAATTAACCATGATACATATATCCACAATAAAAAATATAATATAAATGAAAAAGAGCCATAAATTGTTTTATATGATTCGTTTGTTATAACATATATAATAAACATATTTTTTGCTCCTACCCATATTACTGCATTAATTAAAGCTCCTGTTGCTTCTACTTTTAATGGTATTTTTTTATTAATAGAAATTTTATATATTAATAGAAATACGAAAAATATTATTACATATGGTAATAAACTTAAATTTATTCTTGTTAAAGAACTTGTTATTTCATATTTATCTAAAAATAAATTTAAATAAAATGTAATATAAAAAGCTATACCTATCCCAATAGGAATAATTGTTACAAATATTAAATATGTTGAGAAGGAATAAAAAATATTTTTTTCTTTTACTTTAAAAATTTTATTTGCTATATATTCAAAGTTTTGAAAGAACATAAATGAGGAAAATAACATAATTATAAAACTAACTATTCCTAATTCAAATGAATTATTAATAAATTGGTCTATTAAAGACATTATTTTTTCTGAATGAATTGGCATGAAATTTTCAAATAAAAATTTTTTAATATCTAAATAAAAATTGGTAAAGAATTTTAAATGAGTTAATATTGTCAATACTATTAAAAATAATGGTACTATTGTTGATAAAGTATAAAAACTTAAACTTGCTGCAAAATAATTTAATTCTTTATCTATCATTTGTTTTATAAAGAAAATTATATTTCGTATGAATAAATTATGTTTAAGTATAAATAAAAGTTGTTTTTTTATTAATGTTATTTTTTTCAATTTATTTCCCAGTATTTAAAATAATAATTTTCTCTATAGAATAAAGAATATTCTATTTTGAATATTCTTTATTATGTTATTTTATTGAGTTATATTTTTTTTGTAAATTGTTCATGATTTCATCAAATGGCATTTCTGGATTCTCTTTTATTAATTCATGTAAATATACATTATCTTCTTTTCCTTCCCATTCTTTCTTATAAGTTCCTTCTTTATAACCATTGTTTTGTCTGATTTGGTTAAGAGCATTCTTCATTATATATAAATTGTATAATTCATCAAAAGTTAATGTACTTTCTGATATTACTTTATAGAAAGCTACTATCCATTGACTATATGTATATTCACAACCATCATCAGGATATTCTAATAATAATGTTATTTTCATAAACTTTTTATTAACATCTATAAATGTTTTTGTATCGAATTCATCTTCTATAATAGAATTTAATTCATTTTTGAAATAAGTTAGAGTTTTAATTGTATCTTCTACACCTATTTCTTTAATTAATTGTGACATTACAAAATGAAAAGTATCAACTACTTCTATTTTTAAATTTTCTAAATCAGGTTGAGCATCTATTGCTTTCCAATGTTTCCAGGGGGTACTATCTATTCCCTCTCCTGTTTCTAATAATATAGCTGTAAACCAATTTATTTCTTTTCCTTTATTTGTTATGCCTTCTATCCATTTATCTCCATTTGTCATGTTATTAAGATTATTTTGTAATTCAACTAATTGTTTTATTTTTTTATCCATTGATATTTCCTTTTTGTTTTAACTAAGTATATAATTTTTTTTTAAATAAATCAATAAATATGATATAATATAATTAAAAAAGAGGTAAATGTAATATGAGTATTTTAATTGTTGATGATAGCTCTACAATGAGGAGAATTATTAAAAATACATTAAATAGAATTGGTAGAAAAGATGTTATTGAAGGTGCTGATGGACTTGAAGGATGGGAACAATTACAAAAGAATGATGATATAGATATTATTATAACAGATTGGAATATGCCAAATATGAATGGTTTAGAGTTTGTGAGAAAAATTAGAGCTGATTCAAAATATGATTTAATTCCTATTGTAATGGTTACAACAGAGGGAGGAAAAGCAGAAGTTATTACTGCTTTAAAAGCAGGTGTTAATAATTATATTGTAAAACCTTTTACACCTCAAATTTTAAAAGAAAAATTAGAAGCAATAGGTGTTTTATAATGAATTTTTCTCTAAATTATATTTTTGATTTTTCTAAGCCTATTACAATTGAATTATTAATATTAACTTTTTCTTTATTATTTTTGGGTATTGGTTTTTTAATTTATCTTGTTAAGGTGAGAAAGAAGAAATTAAAACTCTAACGTCTCTATTTCTTCTAATTCATTATTTTCATTAATTTTATATAATTTTTTATAAATTTATCTTCTGTTAAATATGATTTTTCTATTTCTATTTTTTTTATTAAAATCATCGTAATGTATATTTATAATAATATATGTTGTAGGGTCTTGTTCAAGAATTTTTATTTGTTCAATACCATATCTATTTTCTATATTTTGATTGTTTTCTATTTTGTCTTTATTAATTATTAATGCTTCTGGATTTATTCTTTTTATATATTTATATGCTATCATTTTTTTTTCTTTTATGTGAGGTCTTTATTATTAACTTCATTTTCTCTCTCTTTTATTGCTTTATTTATATTTTCTTTTTTTTCTAACATTTTTGGTGTTTTAAAAAATCTATTATATCTAATTTTCCAATCTGGTGAAATACTCATCCATATAATCCAAGGTGTTCCTACTAAATTCGAATATGGAACTGAACCCCAAAATCTACTATCATTTGAATGGTCTCTATTATCTCCCATCATAAAATAATTATTATCTGGAACTTTTATTATAGGCATATTAAAAAGTTGTTCTGGAAATCCTTTCTCTTTAATAACAAATTCATCGTTATGAATACCTATATGTTTTTCTTTATATGGATTTTTAACCCATAGTTTTCCATATTTTTTAATGATTTTTTCTTTTTTATAGTTGTCTTTTATGAAATCATCTCCTTCGAAAGGATGTAAATATAAATTTTTATTTTCTAAAAATAATTCATCTCCATGTTTAGCTACACATCTTTTTACGAAATATTGTTTATCATCTTTTGGAAATCTAAATATAACTATATCTCCTCTTTTTGGTTCATCTCCATCTATCAAATGACCATCAGTAAATGGTATAATTGGTATTTCTAAATAAGGTATTCTTGGTGTAGGAATACCATAAGAAAATTTCTTAGCAAATAAAAAATCTCCTACAAGTAATGTATCTTTCATTGAACCTGATGGTATTCTAAAAGATTGTGCTATAAATGACATAATAAAGAAAACTATAATTATAGTCCCCACCCATGTATTTGACCAGTTATATATTTTTTTCAAATATTTCAAAATTTTAAATCCTATTTTTTTATTTTTGGAATTATATCATATATTCTTTTATTTTAAATGTTTTTTAAGTATTAAAGTGATATTATTTAAAAAAATATAGAGGATGATTTTTGGAAAGTTATTACATTCGAGACAATTTTGATAATTTTGATTATTCGAAAAATATAACACTTTTAAATGCTATTGAGAATTCTTTTTCTAAATTAGAATTAAAAATAAATTATAAAATCACATTTAATATTTATTTAAAGAAAAGATATCAACGAACTTTTAATTATATTTTTAATTTTATTTTTAATGAATATGTTTCATTTGAAGACAGTTTAGGTAATATATTAAATTATACAAAAAGTGATTTAAGAAATATAATTTTAAATAAAAATAATATTGATTTTGATGAATTATTTAACAGAAAATGGAAAGCTTTATTACATTTGATTGAGGAAAATTTTTATGAAAAAAAGAATTTGTCTTATAAAGATATTAATAATAAAAAATTAAATAATTATCAAATATTTTATTCTGCGTTAAGTGTTGTTTTTACAAATCGAATTAAGAAAAATATTTTTATAAAATTATTATATCCATATTTTGATTTAAAAAGGGGGTTATTTAAAGAAGAGGCATATTTTTTTGAAAATATTTGTTATGTAAAAGGATATGGAATTTTTTCTTATACAAAAAATGATGCTTTTCATATTTCTTTAAATAATGAGGGTAAAGAATTTGATGCAAAAAACATGTTATATTCTATTGAAAAAGATGTTTTAACTCAACTGCCTTTTAATTTATTTAATTATATTTCTATATATAATATGATTATTCTATATATGAATTTAGTAGCTTATAGTGGTATTTTTAATAATAATAATTTAAAATGGTATATGTTTAAACATATTAATAATTTTAAAAATAAAAATAATTTAAAATTAGTTTCATTATTAAATATACCTTTACTAAATAAATTTACCAAAGATAACAAATGTTTAATTATTTCTCAAACATATAATCCTTTTAAATTTAATGATTTTAAGTTTAAACATTTAAAAAATCAATCGGATATTGATATATATACACATATATTTTTTAAAAAAGGATTGATTAATAGTGATTTTAGTAATGGTTATAAATATAAAAAAGATTATTTATCTCCATTACATTATTATTTTTATCAAATTGATTATATAGAAACTTTGGAAGATGAAGAAGATTTATTTTTTCGAAAATTGTTTTTATATGTACATTTAAAATCTTTGTATAAATTGAAAGAAAGTTATTTTAATATGAATTGTATATTTAATTCTCAAAATTTCAGAGATATTTATGATTTTTTAATAAAATTAAAAAAAGAAAATTATTCTTTATATCTTTATTTTTTAAATACTAATAACTTAAAATTTTTTTTAAATAAAACTAATCCTAAAATCTTAATAAAATTTATTGATTTTTTTAATCCAAATTTAATAAATAAATATATTAGTTTTATTTCAAAATTAGAAAACAATTTTCTTATTTTAAATAATTTTTCTGATAAGATAACAAATAAAGAGTTAAATTTAAGTTCAGATATTTTATATTTATATAAAAGTGCTCAATGTGATAGTATAGCACCACCCATTAATATTATGCTTCCTTATTATTCAAAGGAACAAGAAATGGTTACTTTAAATATTGTTAATGATATTACATTATTTTATAAAGAAAAAAGGTATTCTCAATTTATATATAATAAATTATATGATATTAATGAATTCAAACCTATTGCAATGTTTTTAATTAAAGAAAAAATAGGCTTTTTGAAAAATCTTAATAATTTTATCATAAAATATAGGGTTTCAAAGAAAAATCAATATATTCTTTTTTTATTATTTTCTTTAAATGTCAAATATGACAATAATGATTTTTATGATGATGATATGGATTTTTTATTTCTTATTTTAAATAAGTTAATAGAATTAAAAGATAAAAGTATTTTTGATATATTTTTACATATTTTTCATATTTTATATTCAGAATTTGTTAAAACGGACACACACTCTAAATTTGATTTTTATTTACATAATTTTTTAAATGTTTTTTCATTACAAATAATATTAAAAATATTAGAAACCACTTATTATACTACTAAAAATAAAGAGTATATACTTAAAAAAATATTAGTTTTTGTTAAGAAGGATACTTCTTTAACTTTATTTTCTAATTTATATTTTGTGAAAAAATTACATGATTCTATTCATACTAATAAATTTTTGAAAGAGATAATTGATAATTCAAAAAATTTAAAAACTTTTTATCAAAATTTATTAGAAAACCAGACAGGTTATAAAAATATGTTAGAAATTTTTAATAAAAATGGTATTCAAAATGATATACTGTTACAAATTATTAAATCACAAGATGCTATTGATGATGTTCTTTCTTTTTTTGATAAATATATTTATAATGAAGATTTGGTTTTAAGTAATAATATTATTGATGGTTTATGTGTTGAAGTTAGAGGAGATAAAGATTTAATTGGTTTTCTTGGTAGTAATGTTTCAGGAGTTTGTATTTCAACTACTTCTGATGATAGATATAGTCATATGAATAAAGGTTATCTAAACTTAATAATTAGAGATAATGAAAATATTTATTTATGGGGATTATTAATTAAAGGAAAAGTCATACTTACTGAGACAAATATTTTTGATTCTTATTTATTAAATAATTTACAAGGTTCTGTTCCAAGCCATTATAAAAAATATAAAAAAGAAATTTCTAATACAATTATTAAAACTTTAAAAGAATTAAGTAAAACATTTAATCATTTTGTTTATAGTGGTAATCAGGAATTTAATTCTTTTAAAATTGATTTTAAAAACAATCCTACTAATATGAAGTTTATTATAGATAAGGATGTTCGAATGGATTTTAATTATAGCAATTTATATAATTTGAATATTAATAAAGAATTGATTAAAGATAAAGATATTATACAAGGTGAGGTTTCGAAGATTGTTTGATTTCTTTGAAATTTTCATTATCTTTTATTATTTTTTCAGCTGTTTCAGCAATAGTTAAATCTGTTGCTTTTATAATTTTTATATTGTATTTATTTTTAATTTTTTTTACACCTTTTGTAAAAACTTCTCCGTCTCTTTTTATTCTATCTTGTGTTGTCTTAATTATATCTTTGTATAATTCATCTTTCATTGTTATTATTTTATCTTTTATTTTTATTTTGATATTATTTGTTTTATATAAATTATTTAATTCAATATCTTCTTTTTTTATATTTTCTTTAAGTAACTGTTTTAATTTTGGATAAATTATCCTTTTAAACCTTTCTTTTTCCTCTACATCTATATATAATTTTTTAATTTTAATTCCATGTTTTTTAGCATATTCATCAAATATTTTAATTGTTTCAGGAATTGAAAATAAAATTTTTACGTTTTGATTTTGAAAATTTTCTTTCATATTTTCTTTTATATAATCATAAACAGTATCTTTTCCTGTCCCACTTCCACCTATTAATACTATTAATTCATCTATATCTTTAAATTCTGATTTCTCATATCCATATATTTCATTATTAAATTCAATATATTGTAAAAGTTCTTTATTTTTTTGTTTTTTTTTGATTTCTTCTTTTGTTTTAAAGAAATAAATTTCTCCATCAACTTCTCCTTCTCTTTTTTCTCTTGAAGCTAACGAAATACATCTTGATATAGACATATATAGTCCTTTTATTTTCTATATATTATAGAATATTTTATTATTTTTTTTATAAGACTACTTTTTATATTCTATTTTATTATTATATTCTTTTGATTTTAAAAATGATAATAATTGTTGTTGTATAACTGTATCCGTTTTTTCATTTCCAATAGTTTCAATAATTGTTGTTGTCAATTTCATATTTAATTCTTTTTCTTTCATTTCTTTTTCATGTTTGATTTTATCTTCGTTTATTTTTATTTTTGCTTTTCTATTATTGTTAGCAATAATAAAACCTATTAGTATTGATAAAAAAGATATTATAGATATAGCTATTATTTTTATTTGTTCATTTTGAACATCTGTTTTAGAGGTTAATTCTTTAATTTTATTATTAGAAATTGCTATTTCTTTATTTGTTTGGATTTCTTCTTTTTGAGTTTTCATTTGTAATTTAGCTATTTCTAATTCTTTTTCATTTTTCATTTTTTGTAACAATATTTCTTTTTCATTTTGCAATTTAGCTATTTCTAATTTTATTTTTAAATTTTCTTTATTTTTTGTTAATTCTAATTCATTAGTTAAATCATTGATTTTTTTTGATATATGTTTTTCTTTTTTGTTTAAATTCATTAAATATGGGGAATTATTAAGAGTTTTGTTATGATAGTTATTTTGTTTAATATTATTAGTTTTTAAATCATTTGTTGATAAGATGATTAATAAGATTGGCAAGACAGTAGCTATTGCTATTAAATATTTGGACATAATTATAATTCCTTTAAAGGTTGTTTAAAGAAATTATAATATATATTATTTGATTTATTTTAGAATTTTAGCATATTCATTTGTAATTTTATTAGTTAAAATTAATAATTTCATAGATTGTCTATCTATAAACAATGGCATATTAATATGATAATTTAATAATAATTTTTCAAATGATTTATATGCTTTCCCTATTTTGTTTAAATCTTTTTTGATTTCTTCTGTATTTTCTTCTACTGATTTCAAATATTCATTACTATCTCGAAAATCTTTAAGTTCTTTTTTGATTTCTTTTTGATTATCTGTAATATTTAATATTTTAAGTAAGTATAATGATGCTAATTTTTGTGACATCATTCTTTGTCTTCCAGATATATTTATTGTTGCAAGTTCATCTATATTTTCTTTTAGAATAAAATCATTAACATATTGGTTTGATAGTTTTAATAATTTATCTAATTTAGATGACACTTCTTTTGCATTTTTTTCGTTTGGATTTTCTAATAATTTTTTTACTTCTTTCCATTTTTTTATTATATTATCATTTGATAAATCTATTTCTTTTGATTTTGTATAGTTTTTTAAGTCTTGTAAATTAGAAGAAAATTCATTTATATCTTCTTGATATATTTCTTTTTTACCTTCTTCTCCAAGTGTTATTAATAAATAATTTTTTTTAATTTTTTGTGTAAGCATTCTTTGTTTTCCAGCTTCATCTATAAATTCATTGTTATTTGTTACAGTTGCCTGTAATACTTGTGTTGCTAATAGTGATGATATTAATAATAGTTTAGTTTTGTTAAAAATCAATTTTTATCCTTTAATATTTTGTATTATTTGGAATTATTATATTAAAAAAATTATTATTTTTATTTATTTCTAACACAAAAAATGATATAATGATAATATAATTAAAACAAAGGAAAATATTTAATGAAAAGAACATGTAATTTTTGTGGAGAACAAGAAAGTGATTTAAATCCTATTTTATCTGGAAAAAATGCAAATATTTGTAAAAATTGTATTATAAGTGCTTTTAAAATTATTGAAGGAACACATGTCGATGATGACATTCAATCTTCTGATAAGGAAATTGAAGAAGCGACTGAAATTATTAATAATATTTCTTCTCCAAAAGAATTATTTGAATTTCTTAATTTATATGTAATTGGTCAAGATGAAGCTAAGAAAAAATTATCTGTTGCTGTTTACAATCATTATAAACGAATTTTTAAATCCGAAAAAGTTCAAGATGATGATACTGAGCTTGGAAAATCTAATATTTTATTAATTGGTCCAACAGGTTCTGGTAAAACTTTATTAGCACAAACAATAGCAAGATTTTTAGATGTGCCAATATCTATATCTGATGCAACAAGTTTAACTGAAGCTGGTTATGTTGGAGAAGATGTTGAAAATATTTTAATGAGACTTGTTAATGCTGCTGATGGTGATATTAAGAAAGCAGAAAGAGGTATTATATTTATTGATGAAATAGATAAAATTTCAAGAAAAAGTGAAAGTCGTTCAATAACTCGTGATGTTAGTGGAGAAGGTGTTCAACAAGCATTACTTAAAATTATTGAAGGAACTGAAGTTAATATATCTTTAAAAGGTGGTCGTAAAGACCCAACTGCAAAACCTACTACATTAGATACATCTAATATTTTATTTATTTGTGGTGGTGCTTTTGATGGGATTGAAAAGATTTTAGAACAAAAGAATACTGATTATACTATGGGATTTAAAACATCTTTAAAAGATGAAAAAAATAATATCAACACAAATATTGTCGAACCTGATGACCTTGTAAAATTTGGTTTAATTCCTGAATTAGTTGGTAGATTACCAATCATTTCGAAATTAAATGAATTGACAGAAGATGATATGGTGCATATTTTATCTGAACCTAAAAATTCATTAATTAGACAATATAAAAAACTTTTTGCCATTGATGATGTTATTTTGGAATTTACGGATGATGCTTTGCGAGAAATTGCTCAAAAATCATTTGCACGAAACACTGGTGCAAGAGGATTAAGAGCTATTTTAGAGGAAATTATGATTGATATAATGTTTGATTTACCTGACTATAAAGAAACTATTCTTACTATAAATTCTGATTTTGTTAAAGGTGATAAAGACGCTTTAATTATAGAAAAAAATCAAAAAATAAGCTAAATTTAAGTATTTTTTATATATAATTTTATAATGTAAATAAAAAGGTTTGATTTAAAATGAAAAAAATTTATATTGCCGGTCCTGATGTTTTTGATAAAAATGCATTAGAGATTTTTGAAATATATAAAACACTTTGTGAATTGTATGGATTTAAAGGTTTAGTTCCTTTTGATGCTGATATTCACTATGGTTTAGATAATGACATTTTAAGAAGTAAAATTTATTCTGCTAATATTGAAATGATTAGAGAAGCAGATATTGTTATTGCTGATATGAATAATTTTAGACATGGAGAACAAGATAGTGGAACTATTTTTGAAATAGGTTTCGCTGTTGCATTAGATAAAGATGTTTATATACATTCTACTGATAATCGGAGTTTGTTAGAAAAAACAAAAGAAGAAGATGATAAAGTTTATTTTGAAGACGGATTTTGGTATGATAGTAATCATATGATGATAGAAGATATGGGTGCTAATTATAACTTAATGATAAGTGAAAGCACTATCTTTGTTCATGGAACTTTTGAAGATGTATTAAAAAAAATAGTTGAAGAATAGAATTTTCCTATTCTTCACTTAATAATTTATTTAAAAATTTATTTCTTTTTGTTAGTATAATTTTTAAATATTTTTTTTCTTCGTTTAATAATTTATTTATATTTATTTTATCTCTTATTTCTTTAAATTCACCATTCTGTTTATGAATATATTTTTCTAATAATTCAAGTTTAAGTATTTCTTCGTTTGTTTCTTTCATTTAAAACTGATTTCTCCCATATTTTTTTTGTTATAAAATATAATATTGGTGTTATAGTAATTTGAAAAAATAATGTACCAATGTATAATGGTATTATAATATTTTGAAAGTTGTTTTTAAACCATTCTATTGTCATTTCTACATTTAACATTTCCATACTTAATATTAATGCTCCTGTTTTATATTCTATATAATACATAATTGGCATTGTTAATGGATTACTTAATAAACACATAAACATTGCTATTGGAACATTAAATTTAAAAAAAGGTGTTATTAATAATACAGTTGCTAATTGCATTGGCATTGGTATAACACCAATAATAAAACCTATTATAATTCCTCTTAATATCATTTTTTTTGTTGGGATTATATAATTAGGTTCTATATTGTATTTTTTTATTAATTTGTTTATAGTTTCATTTTTATTTATTTCTTTTATTTTTTTTCTAATCATGAATTAATTATAAAAAAAAATATTTTTTTAAAGATATATTTCAAATTACTATATTTAATTTTTTTAACATCTCATTATTTTTATCATAAATTGTATTGTTTGTTTCTTTGTTTTTAAATAGTGTATCTAAATCTTTCATACTTTCTTCTATAAGTTCTTTTAATGAATCGAACATATTAAAATCATTTGGCAAATCGTTTGATTTATTTTCTATTTTAATTTTTGTCAAATCTTTTAATTGTTTTGTTAAAACTTCTTGTGTTTTTTCTTTTGAATTTAATAATTTATTTTCTATCTCATTTAATATATTATTAATTTTATTTCTATCATTGTTATTTAATTTTTCATTAACAAATTCATCTATATATTTGTTTGCATCTTTTTTTAAAAAATCATTTATTTCTTTTATATCTTCTTTTGATAATCCATTTGTTGATTTTAAGTCAAATTCGAAAGAGGATTCATAATATGAATATATTGTTTCACCTTTTGATATATCTGTTTTTGTTTCTTTAAATCTATCCATTCTTAATATTAGTTTATCACCTGTTTCTGTTTCATATTCAATATTTAACATATCATATCTATTTTGTTTATAAGTCATATTTCCAACATTCATCTTTCTTATCCTTAATTTAGTCTTAAGATGAAATATCGGTAATAGTTTTTTTATTTTAAGTTTTCTTTAAAATTTGTTATAATTATGTTTCTAATATATCTTATTTTAAGATATAATCTTATTATTATAGGAAATACATTTGAATAAAAATATCTCTTCTACACATATTAATATGGCATATATTGAATTTGAAAATTTTTTAATTAATAAATTTGAACTATCTAATTCTACAATTTTAGATAGTGAAAAATTTCAAGTTATTATGGATGAATATATTATATATAAAGATAGAATGATTGATGTAATTTCAACTTATAAGAAATTATCTCCATTAGGTTTTACACCTTCTATTGAATTAAGAGATGTTCTAAGTTAAAATTATTTATATTTTTGAAAGTAAATATTTTAAATCATATTTACTTTCATTTTTTTTTATATTTGATGATTTTAAAATATTTTTCTTTATTATTTTTGTATTAAACAAATTGTTTTGTTTCTTATTATATATATTTTTTTTTAAGAAAAAATCTTTATACCAATTCAAAAAATAATTAATATTTTTAAAATTATTTTTTTGTAATTCTTTTAATTTTTTTAATATTGTATAAGTTATATATATAAAATTGTTTTGCAAGACTGATATTTCTTTATATGTATTAATTAATATTTTATTCTTCTCTTTATGATAATCAACTATTAACAATATTTTTATTTTAATTATTGTTAAATATAAATTATTAATTTTTCTTGTATATTGATTTATTAAAATAATTAATTTATTTTTATTTTTCTCTGTTTCCATTTCTTGTATTAAATTTTCTTGTATTTTAATTATTGTTTCTTCTTCTTTTTCTAAAATTATTTTATATTTTTTATATAATTGTTTTTTATTATTATATTTTGTTTTTTGGAATTCAGAAATATGATTTTCAAAACATATTTCTGTTTTTTTGATTTTTGAGATTTGTTTATTATAAATAATTTTGGAATGTAAGATTTTCATTTTATAATTTTTAAATAAATATTTATTTTCTTCTTTTCTTTTTAAATTTTTTATAATTATTAAAAATAACTTTTACTTTATCACCTTCTGTAATTTTTACTTTATATACATCTTGTATTATATGATTTGTCCCATCAACCCATACAATTATTTTATTACGAGATTTGAGTTTAATTTTTATTGTATGTGGTTTTATTACATAATTTATTTTTTTCTCTGTTTTATCACCTGTTATTGACCACGATTTAGAACTTAGAGGTAATACTACACCATGATTGTTTTTATTTACAGCAGTTGAACCTTGTGGTGTGCTTATTATAAGTCCTCCACCATAAAATTTACCCATAAATTTATCTTTTTCTTTAACATCAAAATGTATCCATGCAGCAAGACTATCTTCTCCTCCTATTGCTATATCATTAAACCCTTGTACTGTTTTTTGTTTTCTTTTACCATCCTTTTTATACCAAATCTTTATTTTAATCAAATTAAAAGTTTTATATTTTGCATTTTTATCTATTTTTGTTTCTGAATTCATTAGAAAATTTTTTGTTCCTGCTGCTATTCCGAAAAATGGTTTATTTTTATTTTTAAAAAGTTTAATAGCTTTAAGTAGAGTTCCATCCCCTCCTTGTGCTATAATGTAGTTATCTTGTTCTTGTATATATTTGTTTTTATCATATTTATCAATTATTTTTTTATATTTCATCATTTACTCTTTAAAGTTTTAATTTAAAAATTATAATATAAAAAAGCTTAAACTCTACTTTATTTTAAAGGATTTTCATGTTAGATAAGTTTCCAAATGATTTTTTTGATAATATTTCTTCATCTGATATGGATATATATAATTTATTATTTGATATTAAAGAAATTAAAGATAGTAATAGATTATCTTTGTTTTATATAGAAGAACAATTAAAAAATTTGGATAATAGACACTTTCTTTTTAATAAGTTATCTTTAGCTAAAACAATATATATGGAAAATATAGATAATTATGATATGATAATGGATAGGTTGATAGATATTGTTGATAATATATAATAAGAAATAAAAAATAATTAAATTTATATAATATATATCTATATAAATCATATTTCATAAAAAGGATATTCGTTTGAATTACAAAATAATTATTATATCTTCTTCATTAATTATCTTAATCATTAATTCATTTTCAATTTCTGATGTTACTATTAATAATAGTATTCTTCTTCCGACTGAACAGAATTATAACAAATCATTATTAGAGAATGATTTAAATGTTCATTTAAAAAATAAAGGATATGAAGATATTTCTAAAATTTCTTATTTTTTAAAAAATAATTCTAATATCAATTTTGTATATAATGAATATTTAAAATATTTTGAAAAAGAAGAAGTTTTGGATTATATATCTAAAAGGATTATGTATAAAAATCATATAAATTTAAATGACTATTCTACTATAATTAGTATTGCTCAAAGAAAAAATATTTATTTAGATAAAGAAGATATTAAAAAATATGAAAAGTTACATTCTATTATTTCAAATAATTGTTAATTTGATATTTTTTTTACTAATTTTTTTAAAATAAAATTAGTATCTTCTTTATAGAAATTATTCTTTTTTTCTTCTGAATTGATAATTTTAAAATTATTATTTTCTATAATTAAAAAATTTATATCATTTAATTTTTTAGTATCTAACCATATTTGTTTATTATTAAATATTGGTTTATCTATGCCTATATGACCTGCTATGTGTAGTTTTTTATAATTATTTTGAGTTAGAATTTCTTTGAAATAATTATTTAAATATTTTTTATATTCTTCTTTTGTATTAAAATTAATTTCTTTTTTAAAAACATATTGTATTACATCTTCTGTTTTTTTATCTAAATGTTTATATAAACATGGTGCATGAGTACAAATAATAAATTCATCTTCATAATATTTTATAAGATGTTTATATAATTTATCAAATTTATTTTTAATTGATTGATTAATTTCTAATTCTTTATAAAAATCATAAAATTCTGTTAAACCGAATTTATGTTTTAATTCTAATTTTTTCTTTGTTTTGTATTCGTGATTTCCTATTAAAATTATTAATTCTTTTTTATTATCATATAGAAAATTAAGTAATTTAATTTGTTCGCTTAATTCTCCTTTATCAATAAAATCTCCAAGAATAATTATTTTATAATTGTTCTTATTTATAATTTTATTATCTTTTATATCCACAAATTGATTTAACATTTTTATAAAAATTTCATATCTTCCATGTAAGTCAGGTATTATTAAATATTTTTGATTCATATTTATTCCTCGAATTCGAATTCTATTTGTTGTAATGTTCTTGATATATTAATTTTTAATTCTTCTGTAAATTCTTTAAACATATTATAACTTTCTTTTTTATATTCAGTTAATGGGTCTTTTTGATTATATGCTCTTAATCTTATTCCCTCTTTCATATCATCTATATTATGTAAATGATTTTTCCATAGTTTATCTAATTCTCCCAAATATAATTCTCTTTCAATTTGTTCTCTAATTTCTTCTTGTAAAACATTCATTTTTGTTTCGTACATTAGTTCCATAATATTATATATTGTATTAAATATTTTATCATATGTTAATGCTTCTAAATTTTCTTCATCTGTTTTAAAATCTATTTTAAAACGAACTTCTTCTTCTAAAATTTCTTCTAAACTTTCGATATGTTCTTTCTCTATTTCCATTCCTTCAAATATATTTGCTTTATTTAAAATATATTTAATATGTTCTTTTCTATTTTCTTTTATTTTTTCCATTAAATTTAAATTTTCATCTTCTTGTAATAATTGATTTCTAAATTTATATACTATTTTTCTTTGCTCATTTATTACATCATCATATTCGACAATATTTTTTCTTCCTTCAAAATGCATATTCTCAACTTTTGATTGTGCTTTTTCTATTGTTCTTGATACCATTTTTGATTCGATATATTCTCCTTCTTTTACACCTAATCTTTCCATTATTGTTTTAAGTTTTTCTGAACCGAAAATTCTCAATAAATCATCTTCTAATGATAAATAAAACTGAGATGTTCCTTTATCTCCTTGTCTTCCACTTCTTCCTCTTAATTGATTATCAATTCTTCTATTTTCGTGTCTTTCTGTTCCTATAATATATAAACCACCAAGTTTTTCAACTTCTTCTGTTATTTTTATATCTACTCCCCTTCCTGCCATATTTGTAGCTATTGTAACAGAACCTTTTTTTCCTGCATTTTTAATTATTTCACCTTCTTTTTCATGATTTTTAGCATTTAATACTGTATGTTGTATGTTTTCTTTTTCAAGTAATTTTGATAGAACTTCTGATTTATCAATAGAAGCAGTTCCTATTAAAATAGGTTGTCCTTTTTCTGATAATTCTTTTATTTTAAGAATTACTGCTTCAAATTTTTCTTTTTCTGTTTTATATATAAGGTCGTTTAGGTCCATTCTTTTTATTTCTTTATTTGTTGGAATACTAACTACATCTAAATTATATATTTGAGCGAATTCAGTTGCTTCTGTTGCTGCTGTTCCTGTCATCCCTCCTATTTTGTTATACATTCTAAAATAATTTTGAAAAGTTATTGATGCCAATGTTTGAGTTTCTTCTTTTATTTCTACATTTTCTTTTGCTTCTAATGCTTGATGTAATCCTTCTGAATATCTTCTTCCTTCACTTAAACGACCAGTATGTTCATCTACTATCACTATCTCATCATTTTTTATGATATAATCAAAATCTTTTTTAAATAGATAATTTGCTTTTAATGCCTGATTAAGTATATGTGATAATGAAATATTTTCTTTACTATATAAATTTTCTACTTCAAATAATTTTTCTGCTTTTTCAATTCCTTGTTCAGTTATAAGGACTACTTTGTCTTTTTCATCTAATGTAAAATCTATATTTTCTTTCATTTGTTTAGCTATTTCATCAGCTTTTTTATATTCTTGAACTTGCATATCTGCTTTTCCAGATATTATTAATGGTGTTCTTGCTTCATCTATTAAAATGGAATCTATTTCATCTATTATTACAAATTCATGATGATTTTGTAATATTTCATCTTTATAATATGCCATATTATCTCTTAAAAAATCAAATCCAAATTCATTATTAGTTCCATACACTATATCTTTTTTATATATTTCTGATTTATCTTCTAAATCAGAACCTTCTTCTAATATAACTCCTATTGACATTCCAAAAAATTCAAATAATGGTTTCATTTCTTCGGCATCTCTTTTTGCCAAATAATCATTTACTGTAACTACATGGACACCTTTTTTATTCATTGCATTAAGTAATATTGGTAATGTAGCAACTAATGTTTTTCCTTCTCCTGTTTTCATTTCTGCTATTTTACCATCATGTATTACCATTCCACCTATTAATTGAACATCAAAATGTCTCATATTTAATATTCTTTTTGATGCTTCTCTTATCATTGCAAATACTTCTGGTAAAATTTCATCTAATGTTTTTTCATTATTTAATATCTGTTTTTGTAATTTTAGAAATCTTTCTTTTATTACTTCATCTGTTTTTTTTGATATTTCTTTTTCTAATTTATTTATTTCTTTTATTTTTTTTAAATATTTTTTTACTTCTCTATCGTTTGAAGTTCCTATAAGTTTTTTTATTTTTTTTAACATTTTAAAATTCTCTTTTTTTTATTTTAATTATACAATAATTTAAACATAAAATTATTGAATTTTTAAAGTTTTTTAAAAAACTAATTTATTTTTTTTCTTTTATAATTAATTTATATAAAATAAAATTTTCACTTTATAAGGATAATTTATGAGTAAAGAAATAATTCTTGATGAACATCAATATATTGTAAGCCGAACAGACAAAAGAGGTATCATAACATCTTGTAATGAATATTTCCAGGAGGTTAGTGGATATTCAGAAGAAGAATTAGTTGGTGCCAATCATAATATTATTCGTCATCCTGATATGCCGAAGGCTATTTTTAAATTTATGTGGCATATGATTTCAAAAGAAAAGAAAAATTTAACTGCTGTTGTTAAAAATATGACAAAATATGGTGATTATTATTGGGTTATTACTGATTTTACTATTACTGATGTTGCTGGTGAATTACAATATAAAGCAAAACGAACTAAACCTAATCGAAGTGCCATTAAAAGAATTGAACCTATTTATAAAAATATGTTAGAAATAGAAAAACGAACAGGTGGTAATATGGATAAAAGTTTACAATATCTTTTAGATGTAATGAAAGAAGCAGGTTATGATGATTATAATGAATTCATAAAATATTTATCAAGAGAATCTTTATTCGAAAAGGTTTTCTTAAAAAAATTATTTTAAATTCTCAATATTTTTCATAATTATATAGACTTTTGTTCCTTTATTTATTTCGCTTTGAATTTGGACTTTGAAATTAAGTAAATCAGCATATTTTTTTACTATAAATAGTCCTAATCCAAGCCCTCTTTCTTGTTCTTTATAAAATCTGTTAAATACATTATTCGTATTTTTTATACCTATTCCTGTATCTGTTATTATTATTGAAGTGTCAAATATTTCTATTTCTATTTTTCCATTTGATTTTGTATATTTTGATGAGTTTGATAAAATATTATGTATTATTCTATTAAATTTTTTAACATCTGTTTCTATTTCATGATTTTCTAATACATTATCTTTTATAATAAAATTTAAATTTGGATATAATGAACTATATAAGTCAACTATATTTGATATATGTTCTGATAAATTTATTTTTTCTAAATTTATTGTATTATCTATTTCTTTTATATTTTCCATTAAATTACTTTGTAAATTTTCTATATGCTTTAATGAATTTGCTATTCTTATTAATTTTTTATCTTTATTTTTTCTCATTAACATCTTTGTATTTAAATTTATTACAGCTATTGGTGTATTTATATCATGTGATATATCATCTAAAAAATTAATTTTTTCTTGTATGAATGATTTCATTGGTTTTAATGAATAAATTGCTAATATTATTGATGTTATAATATTTAATATGGTTACTAATAGTAACATTCCTAATTCTTGATATAGAAATATTTTTAAATCTTTTTTATATGCTTGTATAGGATAACTTATTTTTAAAAAAATTTCATCATTATTTAATATTGTGTAATATGATGATACTTCTTCTTTTGTTTTATATATCATTTTTGTTTCAATATCATCTGTTATTGGTACAAAATTTATTTTATATTTTTTACTTTTCAAATTAAAGCTTTCTATTTCCATAGAATGTAGTAAATTATTATCAAATTCAAATACTTTTTGATTATAAGAATAAATATAAATTATACTTAATAATATTTGGTTAGATATAAATAATATTAGAAACATTCTTAAAAAAGTTTTTTTATCAGTGTTCATTAATAATATATCCTTTTCCTCTTATATTTTCTATATCAATACCTGTTTTTTCTCTTAATTTTTTTATTAATACTCTTAACGCATTGGGGTTATCATTTCCTGAAATATATATTAAATCTTCTGTTGAAATTATTTCATTTTTATTTTTTAAAAATTTTTCAATTATATGAGTTTCTAATTTTCCAAGTGGTATGATTTCTCCTTTTTTTAATAATATTTGATTATTTAATTGATATTCATATTCGTTAAATATTAATGTATTTATTGATTTTGTTGATTTTACATTTTTCTTTTGCTCTATTCTTATTAATAATTCTTCTGGGTCAAAAGGTTTTTTAATATAATCACATATTCCTAATTTATATGCTTCTTTTATTGTATTTATATCTTTAATAGCAGTTATAAATATAATTGGTGTATCATCATCTTCTTCTCTTATATATTTAGCTAATTTAAGACCATTCCATCCTTTAACATTTATATCTAATATATATAAATCAAATTCTTCTTCTATCATTAATTCTTCTGCATCATATCCATTTTCTGTTTGGATTACTTCGTAATTTTCTTCTTTTAATAATTCTTTTATTGTTTCAGCCAATTCGTAATCATCTTCTAATAATAATATTTTCATTTTATTCCTTTCTGTTAATTATTATTAACAAATATTTAATTTTTTAAAAGTTTATATTTTTTAATATTATATAAAAAAATATTATTAATAAAAAAAATATTTAAATATATTAATTTAATTTTTTTTTGTTATAATTTTTGTATTATTTAAATAATTAAAAAAAAGGATAAATTTAATGAGTGATATTCACGGACGCCCTTTACCTACTCAAAAAGAAATTATATTTTCTGAAAAAGAACCTATATTTAGTCGCACTAATGAACAAGGTGAAATAACTTATTCAAATGCTTATTTTCAAAAAATAAGTGGTTATTCAGAAGAAGAATTACTTGGTGCTAATCATAATATTGTAAGACATCCTGATATGCCTAAAGCTATATTCTTTTTTATGTGGCAAAGATTAAAGAAAGGTAAAGGACTTAAGGCTGTTGTTAAAAATTTAGCTAAAAATGGAGACTATTATTGGGTTATTACTAAATTTTCAATTGGTGAAGTTGATGGAAAAATTATTTATTCAGCAAAAAGAACTCCTGCTCCTCGTAAATTAGTTGAACACTTTGAACCAATTTATGCAAAAATGGTTGAATTAGAAGAATTAGCAATGGATGATAATGAAGGTATGAATCATTCATTAGAATATTTTACTGAATTATTAAATAAAGCTGGAAAAGATTATGATACATATGTTGATGATATTGTTTCTAAATTTTCGATTGGTGGTTTATTTAAAAAAATGTTTTTTTAATGATATATATTTATTAAAAAAACCAAGGTAATTTAAATTTTTCTTTTATTTCTTCTTCTATAATTTTATCTTTCATGAACATTTTTGCTATCATAAAAGATAAAATTGGTGGAACTGCATTACCTATATGAGCATATTGATTACTATTTGAACCATAAAATATGTAATCATCAGGAAAACTTTGTAATCTTGCTACTTCTCTTATTGATAATCTTCTTTTAAGATTTGGGTGAGGATGTATAACTGGTCCTCCTTTTTTACTTCCACGACCTATTATTGTTGGAGATTGTTTATCCCATTTAAGTATTCTATTTCCTTGGAAATTATTTATTTTAACTTTATGTTTTGTTCCTGTATGATTTTTAATTTTATATTCAAAATTATAATCTACTGGTAAATCTTTTATAGCATCTTGTATTGTTATTTTTTTTTCAAATTCATTTGGAAAATCAATATTTTCTTCTAAATCTCCTCTTATCCCATATATTATTACTCTTTTTCTATTTTGTGGTATTAAATAATTTTTTGCATTTAATATCTTATATTTTACTTTATAACCTTTATATTTTGTTTTTTTATTATTTTTCCCAACATCTTCAAACTCTTGCAACATTTTATTAAAAAAAACTTCAAATTCACCTTTTGTTTTTATGCCTGTTACATTTTCAATTACGAAATATTTGGTTAATTTATTTTTTAAAACTTTTATATATTGTTTATATAAATTATTTACATCTTCTTCTATATTTCTATATTTTGATTTTGCTATTGTAAATCCTATACAAGGAAAACCACCTATAATAATATCTGCATTATTTGGTATATTTTTCATTTTTACGTTTTTAATATCTTCGCATATGATATTATTTTTTTTAAAATTTTTTTTGTATGTTTCTACTGCTATTTTATCTATATCATTTGCCCATATTATTTCAGCACCAGCTTTTTCAAAACCTAAATCAAAACCACCTATTCCTGAAAACAAACTTATTACTTTCATTTTATTTTTCTCTTTTGTTGTTTTCTTTTTAATAAATATTCATTTAATAAAATTGATAAAGTTCCTATAAACATAAATATCATAATATATATTATATATGGTGCCATATTCATTAAGAATCCTTTAATTTATAATTAATTTTAATTATAAATTAAATTAAAAAAAAATAATTTTTGAGTTTAAATAAATATGTTTTTGATATATAATTGTTTAATATAATTTTAACTTATATTTTCTTTTATTATTTTTTCAGCAAAAATATAAGCTTCATCAGTTATTTTTTTACCACTTATTAGCCTTGCTATTTCTTCAACTCTTTGCTTGTCTTTTATTTCTTTAATTTTACTTTCATCATTTTCTTTATAAATCAAAAAATGTTGATTTGCTGTTGATGTTAGTTGTGGTAAGTGTGATATTGCAAAAATTTGATATTTTTTTGCTAAAACTTTTAAAACTTTTGCAACACTCATTGATTCTTCTCCACTTAAATTTGCGTCTATTTCATCTAACATTAATATACCTGTATTGTCTTCATAATTTGTTTTTAATGCTAATATTGCTAATCTCAATCTGTTAAATTCACCTGTACTTATATTTTTTAAATTTGTTTGATTAAGTGTTATTACTATTTCATCTTTTCCTATTTTTGTTATTTCTTTTTGTTCTTCAATATTTATTTCTAAATTTTTAATATATAGATTTTTTAAATATTCATTTAATTCTTTTTCAAATACTTTCAATGATTTTTTTCTTGATTTTGTAATTTTATTAGATATATTATTTAATTCTTCATTGATTTTTTTATATTTCTTTTCTTCTTGTAGTTTTTCAAAACCAATATTATCTAAATTATTTAATTCTTCTTTTTTTATTATTAAATTATTTATAATTTCTTGTATTGAACCATATTTTTTTATAAGTTTAGAATATCCTTCTATTTTATCTAATAATTCCTCTATGTTATATTGATTTAATTCTATTAATTTTTGATTTTCTTCATCTATTATTTCTCTTAATTCATTTAATGCTTCTGAAATAAAAGTATTGTCTTTTTCTATTAGTTCAAATAATTTATATACATAATTTTCATTTTCTAACAATTCTTGGCATTTAATTAATTTTTCTTCTATTAAATCTTTATGAGTTAATGATTTTTTTATTTTTTGAATTTCTTCATATTCTTCTTCTGATGGATTTAATTTTTCTATTTGTGTTATTTCAAATTCTAAAAATTCTTTTATTTCTTCTATATTTTGTTCTTCTTCTTCTAATTTTTTAAGTTTGTTCTGACTTTCTTTTTTTTCTTTTAATTTTTTTTCTAAATTTTCTATTTCTTTTAAATGTTCAAAATCGTTTTTTGACACTATTTTATCTAAAATTTTTAATAAATTATCATTTGAAAAATCAGATAAATCTTTTACATGTAAATATTTAATAAATGATTGACTTAATTCTTTAAGTTTCTTCTTTTGAATTAGTTGATTATTAATATAATATCTTGTTTTTTCATTTTTATTTTTTTTAAAAAAATATTCTAATGATTCTTCTATACCATATTCTTCTAATTTTTTTGGAATTTCTAATACTGCATCAATATTTTTTGCTTCTGTTTGTTTTATTCCAAAAGTATCTAATATTGCATTCATAAATATTGATTTACCAGCTCCTGATGCCCCACTAAATACTATTAGTCCTTTTTTAAATTCAATATCTACTTCATTAAAACTTAAATATTTTTTTAATTTAAATTCAGTAATCATTTTTGACCTTTGTTTTTTTTATTCATATAAAATAATACCATGTTTTTAAATAATTGTTGTATATTTTTCTAATTTATTTGTTTTTATGTAAATTGGATATTTTATGATTGTTGTATATAATTTAAATGTTTTTTTATGTTTTACACAGTTTGTTACAAATTCTTCTATTAAACCATTATCATTTGATAATAATGCATAATATTCTTCTTTTTGATTACATTTTATTCTATTTTGTAATTCTTTTATTAACATTTTATCTGCTGCATTTGGTCCTTTTTCTATTTTAAAATAATTTATATTATCTGACCATTCAAATATTTTATTTAAATATTTATTAAAAAATTCTGTATCATGAGTTGAAATTGTTATTTGTTTAAATTTATCTTCTTTTAAGTTCAATTTATTATAAAAATTATTTAAATCTGTTTTATTACATACATTTTCTAAATCGAAAAATAATATTGTATTAATATTTTTTATTTTCTTTTCATATTTAATTTCAAAATCTATTATTTCTATGTTCTTTTTAAATAAAATTTGATTTACTTTTGATAATAATTCAAAATCATTTGTTTTTATTTCTACTTTTACTATTTCTTTATATATTGAGCTTAAAAAACCTGTTATTTTTGAATATTTTTCTTGTGTGCTTGATGCTTTTTTTATATATATTTTATGTTTTTTAAATTCATTTGAATTTGGGGATTTTTCTATAAGATTTATATCATTTATCAAAATTAAATGAATTATATCTTTATTAAAAAGCTTTAATAATTGTTTTGATGTTATTTTATGTTTTTTTGTAATATCTATTATTTTAAGTATCATATGAAAATCTTTTTTTTTCAAATGATAGCATTTATATTTATTTAAATCAAATTATTTTTTTTGATTATTTTTAAATGTTTCTTCAAATAGATATTGGTTGTTATAATCAAATAATAATTGTATTATAAAATCTTCTAATTCTTCTTTACATTTTTTTCTTAAATTATTCAAATATCTTTTTTTCTTTTTTATTTCAGGTGAAAGTTCTCCAAGAACATCTCTATATTTATTATAGGCATTTGTTTTTGTTTCTCCTATACAATTTTGAGATAAAGACATCCATTCTTGTGTCAAATTTTCTAATATTTCTTGTGCTTCTTTTTCTAATTTTTTACTTTTTTCTATATCTTCATTTAATTTATAAACTATCTCAAAAGAATTATTAATTGTTTTTAAGTTTGTTGGGTCATATTTTATATTTAAATCACATACATTTTTTATTAAAAAATAACTTGTTTTTAATTTTTTATTTACTTTCTTATCTTTTTTTATAGCAAATTTAAAATTTTTATTTGTACATTCGTATCTTTTTTCTTCTTTTGCTTGTATATTAAATATCAATATAATTATTAAAAATATATATTTCATTATATATCCTTTTTTTCAAGTATTTTAATTAATTTTTTTGTTTTGATTAAATCTTTTTTCATTTTTATTTCACATTCTTTTAAAAGTTTTTTATAATCCATTTTTTCATAAAAATTTTTAATAATCCATTCATGATTTGTTTTATAATACGAATATGATTCTTTTGATACTTTATCATTACAATTTTCATATAAAGAATACCATTCCTTATCTATCTTTAAAAAATTATTTTCTAAAAATTTATAATTTAGATATTTAAAGTTTTGAAGTTTCCATTTTATTTCTAATTTTCTTTTTTTCATATCATTTAAATCAAATTCATTATATCTATCTATTGTTAAACATATATTTTTATATTTTTTTGTAAAATTTTTGAAATCTATTTGTAAATCAACTGTCTTAGTTATAAGATTTTTAAAATGTTTTACAGAACATTCTTTTTTTTGATATTCATTACTATTTGCTTTTATATTTATTGATAAAATTAATAATAATATTATTATTTTATTTTTCATTTCTTCTATCTCCTTTTCTTCTATCTTCGTTATATTTTATATATTTTTTTTGTTCTTTTTTTTCTTGTAATTTTTCTAATAAAGAAGCTGTAAAAATACTCCCAGGAATTGCATAAAATGCTATTCCAAGAAAACTTACCATTGATGTTAATATTCTACCTACTGGTGTAATAGGATACATATCTCCATATCCTACTGTTGTAAAAGTTATCATAGACCACCATAATGTCGTGCTCATACTATTAAATACATCTGGTTGAACATTTTTTTCAGCATAATAAACCAATGGTGTTATTGTTAATAACAATAAAAATAACATTATAAATATGTATATGAACTCTTCTTTTTTTTCTTTTATTATTTCTATTATTAGCTCATCAAACTCTGTAAATTTATTTATTTTAAAAAGTTTAAATACTCTTAATAATCTTAATTCTTTTAAAAAAGTTAATTCTATACCTATAAATGTTAAAAAATATGGCAAAATTGTTAATAAATCTATTATCATTAGTGGTGTTAATGCATATTTGAAAATATTTTTTTTAATATATGTTATTGAATATAATCTTAATATATATTCTATTGTAAATATTAATATATTAATTCCATCTATTATTTTTAAAATGTTAATATATTCTTTTAAATTTGGTTCTGTTTCTAAAAATAAAATAATAATACTTATTAATATATTAATAAATATAATTCCTTGAAAAAAATAACCTTTTTTTATTTTATCTGGTTCATTTAATATTAAATATATTAATTTTTTGATTTTCATTTGTCTGTTCCAAAATGATAATATTTACTATTTTTATAAAATTTTAAAATTTCTCCTATTTCTTCTTCTCTTGTATTTATTTTTTGATATTTTGTTATATTTATTTCTTTTTTTATTATTTTTTGATTTTTATTTTTTAATTCATTTACATCTCTTTCTAACTTTTCTATTTTATTTTTTAAATTTTTCATTAAAATACATATTTCTCTATTGATTGTTGTCTTTTTTTTGTTATTATTCTCTTCATTTTTAGCTAAAAGTATATTGGATAGTAATATTAATATTATTAATGTTATTTTCATTGTTTTTTTCTTTTTTATTTAAATTATAAATAAAAATAAATAAATTTAAATATTAAATATAATTTAAATAAATATAATTATATATAAACATTTAATTGAAGGATATATTATAGATATTGATAATTATTTAAAAAATCATACAGATTTGTTCAAAACCATTACAGAATATTTACCTGATATGATGTGGGTGAAAGATTTAAATTGTAAATATTTATATGCTAATAAAGCATTATGTGAAAATTTATTAATGGCAAAAAGTTTAGAGGAGGCTATTGGAAAAGATGATATTTTCTTTGCTAATAGAGAACGAGCTTTACACCCTGATGACAAAGAGTGGCATACTTTTGGTGAATTATGTAAAAATAGTGATTTAGAGGTTTTAAATTCTGGAAAACCTATGAGGTTTGAAGAATATGGTAATGTAAGAGGAAAATTGCTTTATTTGGAAGTATTTAAAGCTCCATTTTATGATAAAGAAGGGAACATTATTGGTACTGTTGGTGCTGGAAGAGATATTACTGAATTAAAACAAATTCAAGAGGAATTAAAATATAAAAGTAATTATGATTTATTAACAGGTGTTTTTAATCATGATTATTTTTTAAGTTATATTGATAAAAGATTGAATCGAAATGATTTTGAAGCAACTGTTTTTTTAATTGATGTTGATAATTTTAAAATAATTAATGATTTATATGGTCATCATATTGGGGATTTAGTTTTAAAAAAACTCATTAACCGTATTAATAAAAAAATAAATTCTACTATAAAAGGAAAACATCCTTTTATTTTTTCAAGATATAGTGGTGATGAATTTTTAATTACTGTTGAAGGAAATTGTAAAGCAGATATTTTTATTAAATTATTATTATCTGCTCTTAAACATCCTTTTTATTTAGATGATATTAATATAGGGATTCTAAATATTAATATAGGTGTTTATAGAATTGAAAAAGAAGATGTTGATGTTGATATTCATAGTGTTTTAAAAAATGCAGAAATAGCAATGTATAAAGCGAAAAGAAGTAATTTAGATTATGTTTATTTCAATGATGAATTTTTATCTTCGTTAGAGCATGATATTCACTTTTTGGAAGAATTCAAAAGTGCTTTATTGCATAATGAATTTGTTATTTATTTTCAACCTCAATTTAATTATTTAACTCATAATATTGAATGTTCAGAAGTTCTTGTTCGTTGGGAACATCCTGAAAAGGGAATAATACCACCTGGTAAATTTATACCTATTGCTGAAAAAAATAATTTAATTATTGATTTAGATAGGATTGTATTACAACAAAGTATTGAATTTTTAGAAAAATGTATTTCTGACAATATTTTTATACGAAAATTATCTATTAACTTATCTTCAAAACATATTGAAAGTAGTGACTTTATAGCTTATTTTGATTATATCTTTAAAAACAAAGATTATTTAATTCCGTTAATTGAGTTTGAAATTACTGAAACAGAATTGATGAATGATATTGAAGAAAATATTATTAAATTAAATTACTTAAAAGAATTAGGTTTTTCTATTTCTATTGATGATTTTGGAACAGGTTATTCTTCTCTTTCTTATTTAAATAAATTGCCCATTTCTAAATTGAAAATAGATATTGAGTTTATTAGAAACATACATAATAGTGTTGAAGATAATGAATTGATTAAAATTATTATAAAATTATCAAATATATTAAATTTAGATGTTTTGGCAGAAGGTGTTGAAACTGTTGAACAAAGGGAGTTTCTTTTAGAAAATAATTGTTATAAAGTTCAAGGTTATTTATATAGTAAACCTTTACCAAAAGAAGAATTTTTAAATTTAATAAAAAGTTTTCAAAAAGATGAATAAAATTATAGATTATTATTTTAATAAAAATATTATTGTTTTGATTGTTGAGTTTTCACTTACTTCTATTTTAGATTTCGAAATTAGTAACGATATTATCATTATTAATTCTGATAAAAAATATTCATTTTGTTATAAAAATATTAATAAATTTAATAATATTTTAATTATGAATAAGGATGTTGATAATTCTTTTTATTTTTTGAAATTTAATGGAATTATTCTTAAACAAAATTTTATTAAGTGGTTGGAGTAAATATTTTGTTAATTAAAAATAATAAAGTAAGAAAAAATTTTAATGATTGGTGTTTAAATCTTGATTTCCCATATGCAGTATGTGAAAAAAATATTTTATATTGGGATGAAAGTCATTATTATATTTTTGATAAAAATGAATTTGAATATATAAAAAATTCAACTAATGAACTTGTTCAAATGGTTTATCAAACTTGTTCTTATATTATTAATAATAATTTACTTTCCGAATTACATATTCCTGTTGAATTTCATGAAGCAATAAAATATTCTTTTTTTTCATCCAAAAAACAATTAAGAGGTAGATTTGATTTCGCTTTTAATAATGGTAAAATTAAGTTATTGGAATATAATTCGGATACTCCTTTAGGAATTTTGGAAACAGGTAAAATTATTCCTGCTTGGGAAGAAGAAGTTTTTTCTTCGTCTAATCCTTTTAATTCTATTCAGAATGATTTAAAAGAATTTTTTTTACAATATATTCATCAAGATTTTTATTTTGCTGTCACAAGAACTAATCAAGAAGATTTGTATAATACTTTTTTCTTATTTAATATCGCTAAGGATATAGGTGTTAATGCTCATATTATTGAATATTCTGATTTAAGATATGATGAAAATAATTTATATGATAAAGATTTCAATATTATTAAAAATTTATATAAATTAGAACCTTGGGAACATATTTTTGATTATGATTATGATTTTTTTAATGCTTTAACCAATTTAATTTTAAATGATAAAATTTTTATATATGAAGAAATTTGGAATATTATTCCTTCTAATAAATCTTTTTTAATTTATATCAAAAAATTATTTCCAGAGTCTGAATTTCTTTTAGATGCTTCTTTTGATTTCGAAGATATAACAAGTGATTTAATAGTTAAAAAACCTGTTTTTGAAAGAGAAGGTAAAGGTATTGAAATTTTAAATAAAAATAAAATAAATATTATATTTAATGAAATAAGTTCTATAAACTCAAACTTAACTATTTTTAATGAAGATTTATATATTTATCAAGAATATTTTGAATTATCTAAAAATAATTTTAATAATAAAAATATTGTTATAGGTAGTTGGGTTATTAATCATTCTTTTTCTGGAATACTTATAAGAGAAGATTTAAAAAAAGTTACAGATAGTGATTGTCAGTTCATTCCATATATATTAAAAGAAAATTAAATTTTATTATTATTGAAAAAAAGTTTTTTATTCTTTTTTTCTTTTTTTATTATTTTTAATAATATTTTTTTTTCTGTTTCATTTATAGAATCTTCTTTTTCTATTAATTTTTTTGTTATTTTATAATCATGATTTGATGTTTTAATATTTTTTATAATTTCCATTATAATTTGTTTTTCTTTTAAAGTTTTTTCTATATTTTGATTTTTTATTTTACTTTTATTTAAAAAATATATGAATATGTATAAATATAATACTTCTTCATTATACATTTCTCTATCATATGTTTTAACTAATGTTAAAATTACTGTATTTGATAATATTTCTTTTTTTATTTTTTTGCTTTTTATTTGTTTTTTAAGTTCTTTTGATAAAACCTTTATTAAAAATATATTTTTCTTTTTGAAATCTTGAAAATCTAAATAATATTCATTTGTTAATTTTGGATTATGTTTTGGTTTTAATAAATCAAATATTTCTGTCAATTTATATTTTTTATGATTTTTAAGTAATAATTTAATTATTTCTTTTTCTTCTTTTTTATTTGTTTTAATATTTTTTTTATTTAACAAATCCTTGTATATTTTTATTTTTTGTGCATCTATCATTATTTCAATTGATGTTTTATACATTTTTCTTCTTTTTGATATTATAGATTAATAATTTTGAATTATTTAATGTAATAATATCTTTTTTAGATATTAAAAATAATATATTTGTAACTTCTTTATTTACTGTAAAAAAAGTTAAATTTATATTTTTATTTTTAAGTTTTATAGGTTTTATATACTCTTGATATATATATCCTTTTCTTTTTTTGTATTTGATTTTATTTTTTATTTTTTTTATTTTTACTTCTTTTCCTTGATTTGATTTATTTTTTTTATATACTATCTTTTTATTTTTTAATAATTTCTTTGGATTTTTATATGTTTTTGCATAATTTTTATTGTTTTTTGATAATTTTATTAATATTTTTTTATTCTCAAGCTTTTGACCAGTAAAATTATTTATAAGCTTTATATTGTTGTTTTTTATATGTTTTTTATATTTTTTTATTTCTGATTTATTTATTAAATTTAAAACATATGCATTATTAATTGTTTTTAAATTTTCTTTTGTTATGAATATTATTTTTTTGTGATTTTTTATTAATAAATTTTCTAAATAATTTAGTTCAAATTTATCATATTTATATTTTGGTATTAATATATATATTGGAAAATTATCTTTAAACAAAGATAAAAATTTTTTTTCAAATAAATTTATTTTATTTTTATTTAAATTTAGTTCTTTTGATATTACTTCTTCTGTTCCAACATCTACAAACATACCAGGTGTCCCTGTATTTATTTCTATGCATTTAATTTTATTTTTTTTATTTAAAATACAATCAAATCTAATAATTGGTAATTCTTTTTCTTGATATTTATTTAAAAAAGTTTGATTTATTTGATTTACTTGTTTTATTATTTTATAATATTCTGTTTTTTTTAATATAAGTATATTATCTGACAAATCATCTTCTGATAATTTATTGTCAAATAATAATTCGTATTCATTTAAGATTTTTTCTAATTTTTTATTTTTTTTAAGTTTTTGATTTTTAAGCTTCATTTTAAGATGAACAACTTTTCGCTCTACTTGTTCCTGCTTTTGCTTTTGCAGTATTTGCTTTTTTTAAATCTTTACCCATTTTATTATAACTAAATTTTGAACCTTTTGCTACTTGAGTTTCATAGGTTTTTGAAAATGTTTTATTTGAATAATGGGAAAAGGAGTTATGTGCTCTATTTGCATACATTGAATTATAACTATTATTTCCACTCATATATCTACCCATCATATACCATAAAAAGGCATTTGAGCCTCCTCCTCCATTGACTTCTTGATTTTGTTGTGTAGCCATAGCAGAGGCATTTGAATCTGCTACTTGTTCTTTTGCTTGTTCTGTTTGTTGTTGTTCTGCTATTTGAGCTGATTTACTCAATTCTTCGTGATATTTAAAAAAGGCATCTTCTGTTTCTTGTGAATCAAATACAAATGTTCCAACATCTTTTTGATTTTGAACCTGAACTAAACTTAACCCTCCATCTTTATCTACTTGGATTGCTTTTCCTTCTTGTGTTGCAATATCTATTTGGTCTTGTAACCAAGCTTGGTTATATTCAAATTTTTGTTGTTGTTCATATGTCATATTATTGTGATTATAATCTGTACAACCAGTTGCACTTATTATTAATGCTCCTAATACTATTGCTGTTCCAACTGGTTTTGCTATTTTTTTTAAATATCCTATTATATCCCAATTTTTTTTGTCTCCATTTTCTTGTGCTTTATTTAATTCTTCTTCTGTTAAATTTTTTATATTTAATGCCATTTCTTATCCTTTTTGATTTATTGTTGACTTATTATTTCGATTATTTGTTTTTGTTATTTGTTTTTTTATTTTATTATCTTCTCTTCTTTTATTTAAGTAAAATTCTATTTCTTTATTTATATTTTCTAACATTTCTTCTGGACTTTCTATGTATTCATTAACTGGTTTATCAGTTATTGTTGTATATATTGCTTCTCCATCTTCATCTATTGCTTTTAATATTTCTAAAAATTCTAATTTTTCTTCATATGATAAATTTTCTATTTTATTTTCTTCATCAAATAAAATCATTAAAAATAATTCTTCACTAATATTGGAAAATGTGTGCCCAACAATTTCTCCATCTTCTTTTTCTATTGCAAGTATTTTTAATTTTTCTTCTGTTGTAAATACTTTTTTAAACAAATCTGTTATTAAATTACCCTCTATTATTTTATTATCACCATTTTCTAATGTTTCTATCAAATAGTCAATAGGTGCTTCATCATCATCTGTTGTTTGAAAAAATAAATCTTTTTTGATTTGTTCTGGTATATCTTTTGAATTTATAAATTCATGTAATAAAGATATTTTTATGCCATTTTCTTTAAAATCCCATAATAAAATATGTAGAAAATTTTCACCATTAATATTTAAATCTTTTAAAGATGAACCATCTTTTAATGCTTCTTTAAATTTTTCTAATCGTTCTTCAAGACTTAAATCTTTTGTTTCGTCACAAGTATTACAACTTAATTCTAATAATTCATGTGCCATTTCTTTTACCTTTTTATTTTTATTATATTTTAATTTTTTGTTTTTTATTTAAGGTTAATATTTTATTATTCTTCTATTTTATCTATATATATAAACTCTGTTATTAATGATATTATTTGATAATCTATAATTTTAAGCATAAAAGGTAATTCGTTTATTTTAAATGTTTCTTTTAGATATTCTTTAGAAAAATCATAATCATTTATATTAAATATTAATAATTTCTTTTTTTTATATTCTATAACTTCTTTTTCTTTTTTATTAAAATTATTTACTTCTATTGTATCTTTTATCATTTGTTTTATTACTTTATTTGTATATTCTGATAACATTTTCTCTTTATCAAAGAAAAATATGTAACAGTTACCATTATTTTTTTTTATAAATGAATTTATTTTACTTTCTATTATAAATTCTGCTTTTGTTTTATTTTTTTGATTTATTTTTTCTTTCATTTTGTATCCATTTAATTGTTTTTGTTCTTTTATTATAAATATTTTTATATAAAAATATTGTTTTCAATATTTTATTTGATTTGATATATTTATTTTCTTTTAATAAAAGCTTATTAAATTTTGTTTTTCTTATTTTTTTATATTCTTTATTTTTTGAATATAAGATATAATTATAATATCCAAAATTTGGTATTGAAACATATATGTTTTTATAATGTTTTAATATTTTTTTTGCATGTTTTTTTACTTTTTTATTTTCATATTTATTATAAAATATATCTCCTGCTTGATATATAATAATTCCATTATTTATTTTTTTTAGATTTTTAAACATTTTTTTTGAATATAAAAAAGATAAACTTTTTATTGGGTCTATTAAATCTGATATTATTAAGTCATATTTTTCTTTTGTATTCTTAATAAATTTATAAGCATCTTCTATTTTTATATCTAATTTATCATAATTTAGAGAATTATTTATTAATTTCTTAATATAAATTAAGTTTTTATGAAGTTCTATTACTTCTTTATCTATATCTACTAATGTTATTTTTTTTATTTTTTTATCAAATTTCATTAATTCTCTTATAACAAAACCATCTCCTCCTCCTAATACTAATATATTTATTTCTTTTTTTGATTTTGAAATATAATTAATATAAGGTAGGACTAATGTTTCATGATATATAAATTCATCAGAAGAACACCATTGCACTTCATTATTAATATAAAATTCCAAGTACCCTTTGTCTTCTAATATTTCCAGTTTTTGGTATTTTGTTTCTTTTATATATAATTGTTTTATTTTATTTCTTATATTAAACATTTTTCTTCTTTTATAATTGATTTAATTTATCAATTATATTCTTTTTCTTTTCTTTTGATTTATTTTTTTTATATAAATTAATTAATTCATTTAAATTTTTGTCATTTAATAAAAATTTTATTTTTGTTAATTCTTTATCTAAATCTTTTTCATTTAATTTTTTTAAATAATCATATTTATATTCATTTTTTATCAAATCTTTTATTTCTTTTCTTTTAATAATCATTATTAATAATATAATTGTTAATATAATTAACATTATTTTTTCTTTTTTTGTTAGTTTTATTTTTTCTTTTTCTTCTTTTAGTTGTTTTGTTTGTTCTTTTTTCTTTATTGATTCTGTTTTTATTTTGTTAAGTTTGTTTGTCCCATTAATATGTATTTTTATTGGATTTGTTTTAATTACTTTTTCTTTTTTTGATTTAATATCAAAATATTTTAATGTTAAACTTGGAATTTCAAAATCTTTTTCTGCTATTAATGAAATTTTTTGATAAAATACATTTCCTTTCATTATTGGTTCTTCACTATATTCATCTACATTTGGAATATTTAATTTATATTTCTCAATTTCATCTAAATTGCCCTTTCCTACTATTTTGATTATTAAATTTATTGGTTGATTAATATTTTGTGTTTTCTTATTCACATTTACACTTATTATTAAATTTTCTCCATAGATTGTTAAATTATTTGGTAAAGGTTTAATTGATATTTTCTGTTTATTTGAATAAATCTTTGTATATTTTATTTGTTTTCCAAAAAAATTATCATAACCTATTATTTTTCCTACTTTTAATACATAACTTGGAATTTCAAAATCTCCATCTATTCGAGGTTTTAAATATATATCGAATTCTTTATATGTATATCCATTTTTTTCATATGTTCCACTATCATTAATTATTCCATTATTTTGTAAGAAATCAGTTTCAGGTTGTATAAGTCTAATTTTATTGTAGTTATAATTATTTTTAATTTTTATCATAATATGATTTTTAATTAGTTCTCCTACATATATATCTGTCTTTGATAGTTTTTGTTCTATATAAATATCATCTGTCAATTTAGATATTGGTATTTGTCTTACTTTTATTGCTTTTTTCTTTGTCAATTCTATTTTATTGTCTATAATTATTTTAATTGGTTCTATTATAAAATCTTTTGTTGGATATATTGTATAAGTTTTTGCTTGTGTTTCTTCTTTATATCCATTAAATATTCTTGTAGAAATTGATGTTGATTCTCCTTTTATTTTATACCCTCCTATTTCTGTTATATTAGGAAATTCAATGTTAGTTCCTTGTGCTTCTATTTTAATTTGGAATGGTTCAGTTTCTATTGCTTTATTATTTGTTATTAATTTTACATTTCCAAATAATTGAATAGTCAATGTCATTAAAATTAATATTTTAATAATTACTTTCATAATCTATCCTTTGTGAGTTATTTAATGGTATTAATAATGTATTAAGTTTTCTTCTTTTTAATAATTTTTTATATTTTTTGATGTTATATTCATTTATTTTGTCTTTTATACTTTTTTTATTCTGTTGATTTTGTTTTTTATTATTTTTCTTATTTTGTTGATTTTGTTTTTTATCATTTTTCTTATTTTGTTGATTTTGTTTTTTATCATTTTTCTTATTCTGTTGATTTTGTTTTTTATCATTTTTCTTATTTTGTTGATTTTGTTTTTTATCATTTTTCTTATTTTGTTGATTTTGTTTTTTATCATTTTTCTTATT